>SMVB01404858.1_pt1 | contig 39768 bp, 34 predicted proteins | sample 2456461 | NCBI WGS metagenome assembly SMVB01 (sample SAMN11095934, study PRJNA526329) | marine sediment metagenome | biome: Marine sediment; feature: Surficial sediment; material: Deep marine sediment; isolation source: Hadal surficial sediment | place: Pacific Ocean | collected 2014-05 | depth...
CGCGAACCCACATACCAGCGTTTGAATCACGGACTTCAACGCGAATCTCCGCGTTGAACGAATGTTCAGCAGAAATAATCAACACGTTGTCCTTCGCAACCGCGGAGTATGGCTTCCGGATTCTTAGCGCCAGCGATCCGGCGAGGTCACTCAACGATTCGATTCTATCCTCTGAACCTTCTCCGTCGAGGTTCATGCCAAACGCTGTTTCCTCGTAGGCACCAACGGGTAATTCATGTTTGATACCGAGTCGAATCACGTCATCCGGAGAATACTCCTCGGTAAACTCGCGAGATAGGTACGCAGCTGCACCGGCGATCGAATAGCGATCAAGCGTTCGCATTTAGGACAACCAACAGTTCTACAGCTTCGGCTTTCTGGTCGGGCGCTAGATGCGCGTATCTCAATGTCATCTTGAGATCAGCATGCCCAAGAAGTTCGCGCACGGTATTAAGAGGTACGCCGGCCTGAACTAACCGGGATGCGAAGTGATGTCGGAGATCATGCCAGCGAAATTCGTGGATCTTCGCTAGATGTAGCACGCGTTTCCAGGACTTCGTGACTTGATTAAGACTCTCGCGATTTTTTCCTGGGAAGACCATATGGCCCTTGGTCTGCACGCGCCAATTTCGCAGTAGGTCAACCGCTTCGGTATTCAATGGGACGTGACGCGTACCACCCGATTTAGATCCGTCACCTTCGATCGTGATGAATCGACGCTTGAGGTCCACGTTGATCCAAAGTAATCCGAACAGTTCCCCACGCCTCAGGCCCGTATTGATCGATAACAACACGGCCGGCTTGAGGTAATCGGCGAATTCTCCGTCCAAGCTGGAAAATAGCTTGTAATGCCGGTGCTCGCGCCAAACGTTCGCGCTGTCACGTTTTGCACGCATGTCGGCTTCGCGCCTGTCGAGGGCAGACCGGAGTCGCAATTCTTCGTCCCGTTCCAAATAACGAACCTTTTTGCGACTATCCACCGGTAGTGGTTTGAGCTTCGCTAGCGGATTCCCTTCAAGACATCCCCATTCCACGGCGCGGTTGAGCGCCGTTTTTAGCGATCCAGTCTGCCGATTTAGCGTGCTCGCCTTCGTGCCTTTCTTCAGCTTCTGGGACCGCCATTTTTCAACGTCCCAGACATGAATTTGGTCCAGTGGGCGTTCTAGAAGATGAGCGAACTGGCGCTCAAGGATCTGACGTGTCGCAGAACCGCTCTTTTTGGACGACTCAACCCACGGGCCATACTTGTTTTGAACGAAACTCTTAAGCGTGCTATCTGCGGCTATGGCGGCTTTTTTTCGCGCGTCTTGGCGCTCTACCTGAGGATCGGTTCCCATAGCGACAATCGCAGCTTGCCGCTTGGAGATCTTGCGTGCCTGCGCAAGCGTAATCTCCCCCCACCTCCCTATCCGAAAAGTCGCTTTACGGCCATCAAGTCGATAGAAGTAAAAAAACGTGTGGTTTCCAGTATGGCGTCTCCGAAGAAAGAGGCCGCGGGGATCGTCGTCCCATTCGTCCTTGTAGTGCTCAGGAAGGGGTAGAGACCTGATATATTTTTCCGTTAACCTCATCTAAAATATGGTTGGGCGCATGTTGGGCACCATTCTACCACAATGATCAACAACCAAACACAATCCAAGACACCGCTCTACTAGAATAGCCTCTATTTTTCAATGTATTACGGTAACAGTGCCGTGTCTCGTTGTTGCTGGGTGTGGGCAAGGAGCGTTGCTGAATCTCCTTGACATGGTAGAGGTCGTTGGTTCGATTCCAATCGCGCCTACCAGTTTTTTCATTTACAAAACAATCAGTTAAGGATCGATTCCTAGGCATCTATTTCTGAAAAGCCGGATTGGGGGTGCATCTGGGATGCATCCGACGAAATCATGGCCCCCGCCCATGCACGACGTTCAAGTATCCGCTTCTGGATCTTTTCAATTACGCGGTCGCAGACCATCGCGCTCGGTTTGATGTTCGTGAGCTGCGCGTGTGAAAGTTTGTGCATGCGCGCCGTTGATCGCGCCAGACCCTGAGAGCGGCTGAGTTGAGTGGTGGGCGAGCCGGAGCATACCCGCGCTCGCTGCGCCGCACGCACGCATGGGTGCTTGGGCCTCGGCCACCAAAGAGGAATGATGGCTTGCGTTTGCCCTGAATATGCGGAAATGTTCTATTTGCAATCATGGTAGGCGTCCAGATGAACTGGGAGGCCATTGGAGCAATAGGAGAGATCGCTGGGGCAGCGGCGGTATTCGCCTCTCTTGTTTATCTCGCCCTCCAGATTCGGCAGAACACCCGTGCGATACGTGGCAGCGCCGAACGAGAGACGGTATCTCTACAACAAAGCGCCCTTCAGCCAGTTGCTGCTAGCCTTGAGATCGCCGATGTGCATGGCCGAGCGCTCTTTCAGTTTAGTGAGATGTCTCCTGCGGAACAGGTCCAATTCCATCGCACAATGACCGCTCTTTTTCAGTCCTTTGAATCCGCGTTCTATCAGCATAAAGCCAGCCTGATTGGAGGTGAAATCTACTCCAGGATCGTGAAAAACATAAAGGGCTGGTTTCGTTTTCCGGGAGTGAATGACTGGTGGGATACCTGGGCCGGCGAATATAGTGATGAATTCAAGGTTTTCAGTGAGAAAGAGGTTCGACCTGAAGTCGAGCTCGTGAACTGGAAGCGCTACCAGCCACCAGTCGAAGGTGAGGAAGTTGGTTAGTCAGCGCCAGGCGATCCAAACCGACTGACACGCACGTTGGTTCGATTCCAATCGCGCCTACCACTTTTTCGAATCGGATCAATCGTCATTGTTGACTGTCTACGCTTCGCTGCAGTATGGCCTGCTCCAACGCCGCGAGCAGACCGGGGCAGGAGGCCTGAAGGTTATCCAGGTCACGGCGTTTCAATTCGTAGACTGCGCACGGCGTCAACGCACGACAAGTTGCGCTGTGTGGTTCGCCCTTGAGGAAACCGCCTTCACCAACAAAATCGCCCACGCCCAGGAGCGCAATTTCGGTCTCGCGCCCATCTTCTGTTTTGATCACCCTGAATTTACCGCGGGCAATGAGGTAGAGTGATTCGCCGCGGCCACCCTGTTGGATTAGATCCTGGCGCGCTGGCACCGTGCGTTGTTTCAGACAGGCCAAAATGCGCGGAACTTCCTGTTCGGGCAGACCGCTGAAGATCGGCACCTTGCCCAGCAACTCGCGGGGATCGAGCTTCAGCTGGGTCGTGTCGTAGCCGCGTAGCGCCCGGATATCGCCGTCCAGCTCGTCGAGCAGCGACGCTGCTACGCTGTTGGGGATGGCGCCGCTGCGGCGTTGGTCGACGATATAGCCCCGTTGGCTGTGCAGCATCATGCGTTCGGCGAGCCTCTGCTGGCTGGCCTCGTAAAACTCAGGGAACTGTTCGGCGACGGTGTCGAGTTTCTTGCGCGCGCCCTGGGCCCAGCGGTTGAAGCACGCACGCAGTTCACGGACTACCGGGTTGCGCGTATGACTTTGCTGCGACAAGTCGTCGATGCTGGCCAGCACCCGCACACAACCATGATATCCAGCCCAGGCGTACTCGTAGTCCTGCGCCGTAGAATGGCTGCGTATGGATTCCGCGTAGGTACCGAAAATCCCCACACGCTGCACCAGGCGCATCCAGGAATTACGCCACCAGCGCCCCCATCGAGAACGAGGTGGGACACGGGGCAGCTTGCCTTCGTAGCGCAGGCTGTCGCCCTCGACATTTAGGGCGTACACCAAATTGCGATAAGTCCGTTCCGATAAATGTCCGCGGCCGAGCTGGTCGTGATAAAACGCCTTTTGAACCGAAAAGCATTTCAACAGGAGCAGGTTGTACTCCTGGGTATCGTCCAGTTCCTGTTTCCGCTGCTCTTCAAAATGTTCTACGGCGTCGTCGAGGGTCAGTTGGTAGTGAGTGCGAAGGCGGGTAGCCGTGCCGGCTGAAAAAGACGCATCCTTTTGTAGTTCCGGCAGGTCTGCCAACGCGCTTCGCCGGGAACCCATCCGTGCTTCAGCTTCCGCCATCCGGTCAGCCAGGGGTGGGTGATGCAGGCCCAGCGACTTGATTAGTTTCTCGATCGTGAGGCCTGGAATTATCAAGGTGAACAGCACCGCGCCAATCACCAGCACCACGAACGTGTCTGCGTAGCGAAAGTCCCCCAAGCTCAGCACGATAGCCAATGCGATGGCGCCGCGGAGACCGCCCCAATACATCACCGCCTGGAATCTGCGGTTGATGACGTCGGCCCCCGGCAGGCGGCCCGCCAACGGGACCAGCGTAAACACCACCACCGCCCTGGCCAGGAGCATGCCAAGTATCACCCAGACCAACATGTCCCAGGATCGCGCAACGGCGACCAGATTGACCTGCAGGCCGACCAGCAAAAAAATCAGCGCATTGGCCACATAGGCCAGATACTCCCAGAAATTTTCCAGGTATTCGCTGACGGAGTGTGAAATCTTCGCGCGGCCCCAGCCGCCTATGGTCAAGGCCGCGGCCACTGTTGCCATGACGCCACTAACATGCAAGCCGTGTTCGGCGACCAGAAAAGAAAAGTAGGCCAGGAAGGTTGTCAGGGAAATCTCAATCAACGGATCGCCTTCCACTCGGCCCAGGACAAACCCGACTACGACGGCCAACCCCCAGCCCACCAGGGCACCGCCGAAAAAGACAAACGCAAAATTACCCATACCGCTTACGATGGTCTGGGTCGATACGTATCCGGCCACGGCTATCGCCAGCAGGATTTGCGACGCGACGATGGCGGTCGCGTCATTGAATAGACTTTCGCCCTCCACCAGAACGGTTAGCCTTCTCGGGGCGCCCAGCTGTTTGAATATGGAGATCACTGCAACCGGGTCCGTCGCGCTGAGAATGGCACCCAGCACCAGCGCGGCGGCAAAATCGATGGGCGTGAAAAACGCAACCAGAGCGCCAATGATGGCGGTGGAGATCAACAATCCAGGGATGGCCAGCGTCAGCACCGGCAGCAGATTGCGGCGTAGTTCGCGCGCGTCCAGGTGCAGCGACGATTCGAAGATCAGGGTGGGCAGAAACACGAACATGATGACATCCGGTGAAATACGGAAATCCACCAGTGGCGATAACAACCAAGGGTCCCACGTGGCCCATTCTGACAATCCAATACCCGTGATCACCAGCATGACGGTAAACGGCAGGTGTAGCCGTTTGCTCAGCGCCAGCACCGCGGCTGCCACCAGCAGCAGCGTGGTAACCGCGCTCACCAAATCGATGACTGTGCTCGTATGCTCCACGTCTACATTTCACAAAATGCAGGATGCCGCGGAAGATAGTACGAACAACCCAGCGATTTCGCGACTCCTCCATGAGGAGCAACTATTCCCTTTGACCGAGATCGTGGTCACCACAAAAAGTGCAGCCCGGACAAAGATAAGGGGTGAGAAGCGCTCTGAATTCATGTAATTGTAGCAACCCGTCCATGCTGACAACTGAGTTCATCACGCCGATGACTATGAACGTTGAATTCCACTTCGATTTCGGAAGCCCGAACGCTTACCTGTCGCACCTGGTCATCCCCGCCATCGAAAAACGCACCGGAGTCAAGTTCGAGTACGTGCCCATCCTGCTCGGTGGGATATTCAAGGCGACCAACAACGTCTCGCCGGCGGTGTCTCTAAAAGGCATCAAGAACAAGCCCGAATACCTCGCTCTGGAAACCCAACGCTTTCTGAGCGCCCACGGCATCACCCGCTATGAGCGCAATCCACACTTTCCGGTGAACACCCTGCAACTGATGCGCGGCGCGATCTACGCACAACACACAGACTACTTCGAGAACTACGTCGATGAAATGTACCGACACATGTGGGCCGAGCCTAAGAAGATGGACGAAGCCGACGTCATCGAGGCGGCGTTGGCCGAGTCGGGACTACCAGTGAGCGAAATCATGGCCGGATTCCAGGACCCCGCGGTCAAGCAGCAACTGATCGCTAATACCGAGACATCCGTAGCCCGAGGCGTATTCGGCTCGCCAAGCTTCTTCGTTGGCGATGCGCTCTACTTCGGCAAAGACCGTTTGCGCGACGTGGAAGAAACCATCATGGCTTCCAAATTAGCTAATACGAGGCCAGCAGCCGCTGCTGGCGAATCTCCTGGATCTGATCCCTGACCTGGGCAGCTTCTTCGAACTCCAGATTTCTCGCGTGCTCGAACATGCGGTTCTCTAACTGCGTCATGAGCTTGCCCAACGCCTTGGGATCTTTGGGTATCTCGATGGCTGCACGGCCCCTGCGGGACCCGGCCGACCCCTTGCCCCTGGCCGCGCCCGGCGCTGGTGCGCGGGCGCCTTCCATCACATCGGCAACCCGTTTTTGTATGGTGCGGGGCGTGATGCCATGCGCTTCGTTAAACGCAACTTGCTTTGCCCGCCGCCGATCGGTTATGTCCAGAGCCCGCTGCATGGACCCCGTGTGCTTATCCGCATAGAGAATCGCCCGGCCGTTGATGTTGCGGGCCGCCCTCCCGATGGTCTGAATCAACGATCGCTCGGAGCGCAGAAAACCTTCTTTGTCGGCATCCAGAATGGCGACCAGCGAGACTTCGGGCATGTCGAGACCTTCACGCAGCAGGTTGATGCCTACCAGCACGTCGAACTCACCCAGGCGCAGATCGCGGATGATCTCCATGCGCTCAACGGTGTCGATGTCCGAGTGTAAATAACGGACACGCACCCCGTGATCGTCGAGATAATCGGTCAGGTCCTCGGCCATACGCTTGGTCAGCGTGGTGACGAGAACGCGCTCACCCCTATCGACCGTCGCGTGAATTTCACCGAACAGGTCGTCGACCTGAGTCGAAGCCGGGCGCACGACGACGTCGGGGTCCACCAGGCCCGTGGGCCGAACCACTTGCTCCACAACCGCGCCGGCGCGTTCCTCCTCATAGGGCCCCGGCGTGGCGGAGGTAAAGATAATCTGCGGGCTCAAGCCTTCCCATTCATCGAATCGCAACGGGCGGTTGTCGAGCGCGGAGGGTAGCCGAAACCCATATTCCACCAGCGTTTCCTTGCGCGACCGGTCACCCTTGTACATGCCTCCGAGCTGCGGCACCGTCACGTGACTCTCATCGATGATCAGGAGTGCGTCTTTTGCCAGATAGTCAAACAGCGTAGGCGGCGCTTCCCCCGGCTCACGACCGGACAGATAGCGCGAGTAATTTTCGATACCGCTGCAGTATCCGAGCTCACGAATCATCTCCAGATCGAATCTCGTGCGCTGCTCGAGACGCTGAGCCTCTACCAGCTTGTTGTTCCTTTGCAGGTACTGCACCTGCTCGTGCAGTTCATCCTTGATGTCGTCCAGCACTCCGAGGATTCTATCGCGCGGAGTGACGTAGTGGGTCTTCGGAAATACGGTGTAGCGCGGCACGCGGTTGATGATCTCGCCGGTCAGCGGATCGAACACCGACAAGTTGTTTATCTCGTCGTCGAACAACTCCACGCGCACCGCTTCTTTTTCCGACTCCGCAGGAAAGATGTCGATAACATCACCACGCACACGATAGCTGCCGCGCTGAAAGGCCATGTCGTTGCGCGTGTATTGCAACTCGGCCAGGCGACGCAACAGATACCGCTGATCGACCCGATCACCCCGATCCAGATGCAGGACCATCTGCAGGTAAGATTGAGGATCCCCCAGGCCGTAAATTGCAGACACCGAAGCCACAATGATGGTGTCGCGACGCTCCAGCAGCGCCTTGGTGGCCGACAGGCGCATCTGCTCGATGTGGGAATTGATCGACGAATCTTTCTCTATGTAGGTATCTGATGCCGGAACGTAGGCTTCGGGCTGGTAGTAGTCGTAATAGGAAACGAAATATTCGACGGCGTTGTGCGGGAAGAATTCACGAAACTCACCGTAGAGCTGCGCGGCCAGGGTCTTGTTGGGTGCGAGAATGAGGGTCGGACGCTGCAGCGCCTGCACGATGTTGGCGATGGTGAACGTCTTGCCCGAGCCGGTCACACCCAGCAACGTCTGGTGGCTCAGCCCCGCCTCAATTCCATCGATGAGTTCAGCAATCGCAGCCGGCTGATCGCCCGCGGGTTCATAGTCGGCGACCAGCTGGAAATCTGCGACGGATTGCACCAGGGCAACTCCAAACTGGAGGGCCGAGCATTCTAAAGGGTTTTCGTCCGAAGGTCAGGCCATGGTCACCAAGGATTCAGCCGCACGCCCGAGGCGCTGCTCGGCAATCTCCACATCGTTTAGCCTGCGTCTTTGTCGGATTGCACGTCTCCCTCCGGCTCAGCCTGCGCTTGTGGTTCTGCAGCCGGGGCCTCTTGTTCCGCCGCGGGCGCTGGTTCGGGCTCGGGCTGCTTGGGCACGGCGCCTTCGATGAACTTGTGCTCGACAAGAATGCGAATCTTTGCGTCACCGTTTACCCACGCCTTGTTGGCATCTTTGACCGCATAGCGCTCATCTCGACGCTGAAATATCGTGTACTCGTCGGTTTTCAGAACGACTTTCACAGCTCACTCCTGGTCGCGGAAAGCGGCGCACTCTAAGGGATTTGTCCGGCAAAATCACCTGTCCCCCCAGGCGATTCCGGGATTACAATCATATGGTTATTACTACTTCGAACTCCCAATCGGCACGGATTCGAGTAGAATCCCGCTCCTTTCTTCGCGCATTGCGGGAACCAGACGGCTGTCAGGGGCAGGCCATGCTTCAAGAACAATCCAGCTACGTCATCAGATTTGCCGGTGATTCCGGCGACGGCATCCAGCTGCAGGGCCAGCAGTTCACCACTGCCTCCGCGCTGGCGGGCCACGATCTTGCCACGATGCCGGATTTTCCGGCCGAAATACGTGCCCCCGCGGGCACCCGTTTTGGGGTATCCGCTTTCCAGATTCAGTTCGGTGGGGAACGGATTACCACGCCCGGTGATGCCCCCGACGTGCTAATCGCCTTCAACCCCGCGGCCCTGGTGGTCAGCCTGTCCCACCTGACCGCGGGCGCCCTGATCGTCGTGGATGAGCATGCGTTCACCGAGCAGCGGCTCAAGCGCGCGGATCTCGTCTCGAACCCCCTGGAAGATGGCACGCTCAAGGACTTCGAGGTTATCCGGGTGGACATCTCGAACCTCACCCACGAGGCAGTCGACCACATTGGGCTGGGCGCCAAGGACTCTCTGCGCTGCAAGAACTTCTGGGCATTGGGGCTCATGCTGTGGATGTTCGATCAGAAACGCGACGCGAGCATCACCTGGATCGAAGCCAAGTTCGGTCGTAACGAGGCGTTGAAGAACGCGAACCTGGCAGCACTAAACGCGGGCCACGCCTTTGGTGAGACCGCTGAGCTGGGCCCCGCGCTGAAGCAGCATCCAACTCCGGAAGCCCCATTGCAATCCGCCGAGTACCGGACCATAACGGGTGCTGAGGCCCTGGCCCTGGGCCTGGTTGCCGCAGGCGAGCTGGCCGATACCGAGCTCATGTTCTGTTCTTATCCCATCACTCCGGCTTCGTCACTTTTACATCATCTCACTGGCCTCGAAGACGCTGGCGTATCCACCTTCCAGGCCGAGGACGAGATCGCCGCAATCTGTTCAGCCATTGGCGCATCCTATGCCGGCAAGCTCGGTGTCACCTCGAGCTCCGGTCCGGGAATGTCGCTCAAGACGGAAGCCATGGGCCTGGCCGTCGCCACCGAACTACCGCTGGTGATTGTCAACTCTCAACGCGCCGGGCCCTCGACCGGCATGCCGACTAAGACCGAGCAGTCAGACCTGTACCAGGCGGTGTACGGGCGCAATGCCGACACACCGCTGCCGGTCATCGCCGCGCGTTCGCCCGCCGACTGCTTCGACACCGCCATTGAAGCCGTGCGCATTGCGCTGCGGCACATGACGCCCGTCATTCTGCTGACCGATGGTTATATCGCCAACGCCTCGGAACTGTGGCCGCTTCCGGATTTCGAGCGATACGAACCCATCGCGACCCACAAACCGGATCCAAGCACAGATCCCAAACGCGCGGTCTTCAGCCGCGACCCGAAAACCGAGGCGCGCCTGTGGGCAACGCCGGGCGACCCCCGGTTCGTGCACCGGATCGGCGGCATCGAAAAAGACATCCACACGGGCAACATCTCGTATGAGGCGCAGAACCATCAGGAAATGACCAATATGCGCGAAGCCAAGGTTGCGAGCGTCGCGAACTTCATCCCCGATCAGGTCATCGACTCCGGCACGGAAGCCGGACTTGCCGTGGTTGCCTGGGGCTCCACCTACGGCACCATCTATCAGGCGGTCAAGGAGTGTGTCGAAGCGGGACTGGCCGTGGGGCATATTCATCTGCGGCACATCAACCCGTTGCCACACAATCTCGGAACGCTGCTGAACCAGTACGATACTGTTCTCGTTCCGGAACTCAATAACGGCCAGCTGGCGACCCTGCTGCGAGACAAGCTGCTGGTCCCACTCGAGCAACTCAATCAGGTCAGCGGCCAGCCATTGGCCGTACACGACGTCAAACGCACTATCGCCAGACTGGCGCCCAAACGCATGAAGCAGGCAGGTTAATTGTGGCTGTACTCAGTTTTAAGGATTTCGCGACCGATCAGGAAGTTCGCTGGTGCCCTGGCTGCGGCGACTACTCCATCCTCAAAGCCGTGCAGCGCGCCCTGGCGAACGCCGGCGCTTCGCCCGAGAAGACGGTTTTCGTGTCCGGCATCGGTTGCTCGTCCAGACTCCCATACCACGTGGAGACCTACGGCTTCCACACCATCCACGGCAGAGCCCCAGCCATAGCCACCGGCATCAAGCTCGCCAACCCGGAGCTCGATGTCTGGGTGGTGACGGGTGACGGCGACGGACTTTCAATCGGCGGCAACCATCTGCTGCATGCGCTCCGGCGCAACGTCGACCTGAACATTCTGTTGTTCAACAATGAAATCTACGGGCTGACCAAAGGCCAGTACTCACCGACTTCGCGAATCGGCACGTCGAGCCCAACCAGCCCGAACGGGTCGGTAGACAGCCCCATTCAACCAGGTGTCTTTGCGGTGGGTGCCGGAGCGACGTTCATCGCCCGGGCGGTGGACGTCGACCAGAAAGGCCTGCCGCCGATGCTGAACGCCGCTCAGGAACATAGCGGCACGGCGTTCGTTGAGATTCTGCAGAACTGCATCGTTTACAACAAGGACGTCTTCGAGGATGTGGTGAACAAGAAGGCTGCAGCGGAAACACAGATACAGGTGGAACACGGCAAGCCACTCATCTATGGCAAGGAACGCGACAAAGGTCTGAAGCTCAATCCAAAAACCCTGCAGCTCGAAGCAGTGGCTCTCAACGAGAAGGGTGTAAAAGAGGCAGACCTCGTGGTGCACGACGAAACCAATACCAACCTGGCACATATGCTGCTGTCGTTGGAAGCACCCTCGCCGGTGGCCATGGGTATCATCCACCGCCGCGACAAACCGGCGTTTCAAACCAGCTACTGGGCCAACAAACCAACCGATCGACGGGCACGCGTGGTCGACCTGTTGCGCCGTGGCAATGTTCTCGACCACCGCTGGGCGCTCCGCGCACCTCTGTAACTGCCTCAACCTTGCGGAACCAGCGCACATTTCGTTACCTAAGGTAACGAAATCCTGGACTTTTGCCCATATGGCACTAAAATGCCCCTACCAAATTGGTCTGACCACCCTGGTCCCTCCAACCTTCAGGCCAGGCGGGCCAGGCAAACGGGTAAACAAATGGGCAAGCACGAAGAAATCGCCGACAGCCTGACTCAGGACATTCTGGTCGGTCAGTACCGAATCGGTGAGCGACTACCGTCGGAGCGGGATCTTGCCGCACGCTTCGACGCCAACCGTGGAGCGGTCCGTGAGGCCATGAAGAAACTCGAGCAGCTGGGGATCGCCAAGATCCAGCCCGGTGGCGCTCGAGTCGCCCCGTTGGAGCAGGCCAGTCTCGACGTCATCGGGCACCTCCTCGCCGTCGGCGAACTCCCCGATCGCAAGCTGGTCGATCAGATTCTCGAAGTCATCGATGCGCTGATTCGCATCGCCGTCGAGTCGGCCCTCGCCAAGGCCAGCGACGCCGCGATTGAGGAGTTGCGCACCTACGTCAGGCCCCTGTTCAACGAGAATCTGGCGTATGACGCCCACATGGAAGCTCAGGTCGCGCTCATGGGCGCGATCATGACAGCCAGCGACAACCTCGTCTGCCGTCTCATCGCACGCAGCGTGCTGCTGCAGTTCGTGCCCCGCATGGCGCCGTTGCGGGAATTTTCGCAGATCGATACTCAGGCCCACGCCACCTACGCCCGCCAGCTAGACAGGGCACTGGCCAACAGAGACCTTGACGCCGTGCGCGCAGTATTCGTGGCGTTCGCGAAGCTCCGTCACCATTCGCTCATGCGGGCCTTCGCCGCCTATGAGGTTGCACACAACGGGGCCGCTCAGGCAAAGGCTGCGCCATGATGCGCAAACTGATCGTTCCCGGCCTGGTGATCCTGGCCTCGATCTTCGGCGCCGTGACGCTCATGGCTACGGCTCCCAAGCTTGAACCGAGCTCAATTGAGCCCGTCGCCACCACTGTACGGGTGGTCGTAGTGAACCCCCGGCCCATTCAACTCAGCGTATATTCCCAGGGCACCGTCGTGCCCAATACTGAAAGCGAACTCATTCCTGAAGTGTCCGGCCGCGTGATCTGGATGTCGCCATCGCTCGTTGCCGGCGGCTACTTCGAAGAAGACGACGTACTCTTGCGGCTTGATTCGGGCGACTACAAGTCCGCCGTGACTCGTTCCCGGGCAAGCCTCACCCGAGCCGAAGCGGAATTCGAGCATGCGCGCTTCGAATATCGTCGCCTGAAGCGCCTGGAAAACCGCCAGCTTGCGAGCCGCTCGCAAATGGAGAACTCGCTACGGGCGCTGCGCGTGGCTGAAGCCGCGGTACAGGATGCCCAGGCGGGACTCGAACAATCCAATCGCAACCTGGCACGCACGGCCATCAAAGCACCTTTCACTGGGCTGGTTCGAAGCGAGGCCGTTGACATCGGGCAGTTCGTCAGCCGCGGTTCGCAGATAGCAACCGTGTACGCCAGCGATCAGGCTGAGGTGCGTTTACCCATCGCTGATCGCCAACTTGCGTTTCTGAATCTACCGGTCGGTCATCGCGGCGAGTTGCCGTTGAACAAACAGCCCCATGTTACCTTGAGCGCCGAGTACGCCGGCCGCAAGCTGACCTGGGAGGGCAGAATCGTGCGTACCGAAGCTCAGATCGACACCGCCACCCGGATGGTGCACGTCATCGCGCGGGTCTTCAACGCGGACCAGGAAGTCCCACTTTCCGTGGGCCTGTTTGTCAAAGCAGATATCGAGGGACTGCTCGCGCAGAACATCATCGTGCTCCCCCGTAACGCTCTACGCAACGGCAATCGCGTGCTGGTGGTCGACGACGAGAATCGTCTGCGCTTCCGAACCATCGAACCTCTGCGCCTATACCGGGGCGAAGTGTTGATTAGGAGCGGTCTAGAGCCTGGCGAGAGGGTCTGCATTTCGCCGTTGCAAACAGCCGTTGAAGGCATGCTGGTGAATCCGATCACCGAAATCCTCCAAATCTCGAGCTGATCTCATGCACGCCGCCATCACCTGGTTTACCAAGAATCCGGTTGCCGCCAACCTGTTGATGTTCATCCTGATTGTGAGCGGCGCCCTCGCGTTGTTCACGGTTCACCAGGAACAGTTTCCCAGCATGGACGTGAGAGTGGTCACTGTGACGGTTCCCTATCTTGGTGCCGCGCCCGTGGAGGTCGAGGAAGGCGTGTGCATCCGCATAGAGGAGGCGCTGGAAGGCACCGAAGGCATCGAGAAGATCATGACGAGTGCCAGCGAGAGCCTTTGCACCGTAACGGCGATGCTGTTCAACGACGCCGATACGAACGAGGCGCTCAACGAGATCAAAAGCCAGGTAGATGGAATCAATACCTTTCCCGTCGAAACCGAAAAACCCATCGTTTCCAAAATGACGATCACCAGCGATGTGCTGCAGATTGCAATCTTCGGCGATACCGACGAAAAGACCCTGAAGGAACTCGGCAAGGAGCTGCGCGATGAGTTGGCCAGCATCGACGGTATATCCACCGTCGCATTGAATTACGTTCGGCCCTACGAGATCTCCATCGAAATTTCCGAGGACAATCTGCGACGCTACGGCATCACCCTGGAGCAGATCGCTCAGGTCATCCGCAACACATCCCTGGACATGCCCGGCGGCACCATCAAGACCAAGGGCGGCGAGATCCTGCTGCGTGCCAAAGGCCAGGCCTATTGGGGCGAAGAGTTTGAGAGCATCGTGGTGTTGACGCACAACGATGGCACCCAGGTCATGCTGAGCGAGATCGCCACCGTTCGCGACACATTCGAAGAAGGCGACCTTCGCGCCCGATTCAACGGCTATCCTGCCGTGATTGTCAAAGTCTGGCGGGTGGGCAAGGAAGACACCTTGTCCATGGCCGCGAACATCAAGGAATTCCTGGCAAAATACGAACCCGGCCTGCCACCAGGGCTGGATCTCGAAATCTGGAATGATGCTTCTTTGCAGCTCAAGGAGCGCCTGAACACTTTGCTTGGCATGGCCTTGTCCGGCCTCTGCCTCGTGGTGGTCGTACTCGCCTTGTTTTTGAAGTTTCGAATCGCGATGTGGGTAGCTGCAGGCATCCCGATTGCGCTTCTCGGTACCATCGCCGTGTTCCCTTACGCGGACATCTCCATGAGCACCATGACCGTGCTGGCATTCATTTTGGTGCTCGGCATTCTGGTAGACGATGCCATCGTAGTGGGCGAACGCGTCTACGCACACGAACAGATGGGCAAGTCACCGGTACAGGCGGCCATCGATGGCACCTGGGAGGTTTCGATTCCGGTGATCTTCGGCGTGTTGACAACCATGGCTGCGTTTCTGCCGCTCATCCTCCTTACCGGACGTATGGCTGGATTTTTCGGCGTCGTGGGCTGGGTCGTCATTATCGCGCTGGTGTTCAGCATCATCGAATCGCAGTTGATTCTACCTTCGCATCTGGCACACCGGAATCACGCGGACGCCTCCCACGGATTTTCGAAAAAGTGGAACGCGATTCAAGGGCACCTGGCAGGATCGCTGGAGAACTTTGCCAAACACCGCTACCAGCCATTTCTGAAAAAGGCAGTGGACAACCGCTACATCACCGGCGCGACGGGCCTTGCGATCCTGATAATGGCCATCGCTTTGATTGCCAGCGGTCGGATTGTGTTCACTTTTTTCCCGTCTATTGAAGGTGACCGGGTCTACGCGACGTTGGAGATGCCTGAGGGCATATCCGTCGACGAGACGAGCAAAGCCGCCCGCCTCCTCGAAATCGCCGGCGACAAACTCAGAAAAGAACTAAACGCCCAGGTTGGCCACGATGGCGTAATCATGAATCAGTTTTCTACCATCGGTATGTCGGCGGATCGGGGCGCCGGCCCTTCACGAGCCGGCGGGCCAGGCCGTTCTCATTTCGCCGAAGTGGTCATCGAACTTGCGCCTTTGGCCGAGCGTGACAACATAAGTGCAAAACAGGTTTCCAAACGATGGCGCGAGCTGGTCGGGAACATTCCCGACGCCGTAAAACTCTCCTTCAGCGCCGATTCGTTTTCGGTCGGTGAAGCGATCAATTACGAACTGTCCGCCCGGAACGTCGAAGTCATTCGTGCCGCGGCCACTGATCTTCGCGCCGAACTCAGCCGTTACACGGGCGTGTATGACATCAGCGATTCATTCCGGGCCGGCAAGCAGGAGATCAAGCTGTCGTTGCTACCCGAGGCTCGAATGCTAGGTTTGACGCTGGCCGATCTAGCCCGACAGGTACGCAGCGCGTTCTACGGCAACGAAGCGCAACGAATTCAACGCGGTCCGGATGATGTGCGGGTGATGGTCCGTTTCCCCGAGAGCGAACGCACCTCCATCGGCAACCTGGAAGACATGTACATTCGTACGCCCCAAGGCACGGAAGTACCGTTCTACAGCGTCGCGAAGTTCGAGCTGGGCCGTGGCTACTCGACAATCCGCCGCGTCGACGGACGGCGGGTCATCAACGTCACCGCCGAGGTGGACCGGTCAATGGTCAGTCCTGAAGAAATCGGGACAGGCATCACGGCCGATGTACTGCCAAAGCTGCGCGCGAAATATCCGACGCTGTCGATCGGCATGTCGGGCGAGCAAGAAGAGCGCACGAAGGCGTTCACCGGTTTGGGGCAGGCTGGAGTGCTCGCGCTGATCGTAATCTACACGCTGCTCGCCATTCCGCTGCGCTCGTACCTGCAACCATTGGTCATTATGAGCGTCATCCCTTTCGGCGCCGTTGGTGCGATCGTCGGTCATTGGATCATGGGCTACCAGCTGATGTTCTTTTCGGCCCTGGGCATTATTGCCCTGTCGGGTGTTGTGGTAAACGCAAGCCTCGTGCTCGTGGACTACATCAATCGACGACGCCGCGAAGGAATGTCGTTGGAAGAAGCCGTACTGAGCGCAGGCGTTGTTCGGTTTCGGCCAATCCTGTTGACCTCGGTCACCACGTTCGTGGGCTTGGTCCCTCTGATGTCGAACGACACTCCGGCCACGAGGTTTTTTATCCCCATGGCAATTTCACTAGCGTTCGGCGTCTTGTTCGCGACGTTCATCACGCTGATACTCGTGCCAGCGCTCTACAAGATCGCAGACGACCTTTCGGGATGGGATCCCGTTGCTCAAGGAGTGTACGAACACCGCTCAGATGTGCCGACCTCGACACAGACCAATCCTGGCAGCTAGCCCCGTACCCAGTTGTCGTTCAGCATCTGTTCAGTCACCGATTTGTCTAATAGCGCGTTATGTAACAATCCCGAATGCCATGGCGCTCAGGCATTTAAAAGGAGACCTTATGTTGCGTGGTGTATTTGTTGCTTCGCTCCTCGTGCTAACAGCTTGTGCGAATCGCTCCAATGCTGGTGGCCCGATCGTGGACATGCGAGGGGTGGACCCGGTCGTTTACCGTATGGATCTTGCCGAGTGCGGTGAGTACGCCAATCAGGTCGCCGTGGGCCAGAAAGCGGCCACCGGCGCGGTTGCAGGGGCCGTCATCGGCGGCGCCGTCGGGGCGGTCGCGGGTCACCACGACGCCAAAGCCGGTGCCGGCGCTGGCGCGATCATCGGTGGCGCCAAAGGCGTCGGCTACGGCCTTCACGAACGACGCACGGTCGTGCGCAACTGCCTGCGCCATCGCGGCTACGCGGTGCTGAACTAGCCTCGTCTCACCACTTCTCCGCGAAGGGCCGAATCGTCACGTCGAAGCTCCACGCCGACTTCGGTTGGTGGGCGATGTTCCAACACTCGCCGGCGATATCCACGGGCTTGCAGAAGAAATCGTCAGGCGCATCGGGCGCACGTTTGCGGGTCCATGCCAGATCGATGACAGCGTCGATCGCCACAAAAGCTACATGCACCCCATCAGGTCCCAGCCGACGCGCCATGCTCTCGGCGAGAATTCGCTGAGCCGCTTTGGTCGGCGCAAACCCCGAAAAGTTGCTCACTCCGCGATAGGCGGCCGTGTTGCCGGTACACACGATCGCCCCCGCGCCACGTTCGATCATCGCCGGCGCCGTAGCCCTTGCAAGATGCAGAAAAGCCATCACATTGACCTGGAAATTGCGGTTGAGCGCGTCAGGATCGATGCTCAGGAAATCACCGAAAGCCCCACCCACTGCGTTGTGAATCACCACCTTGGGGTCACCGAGTTCAGCTGATACCAACGCGAGAGTTTCGACCAGCGCGGCGGTATCGGTAACGTCGCACGGGAATGCCTTCGCGCCTGGCACTGCCGCTTCGATCTCCCCCAGCCGCTCGGCGTTGCGCGCGAGCATGGCCACGCGATAGCCCTGGGCAAAGCGCTCCACCAGGGCGCGACCCGTCCCCGGCCCAACTCCAGTGATCAAACAAACGTCATCTGGCATCGTCCGTACCTCTCAAGCTTGAACCTGACAAGCTTGAACCCGAGTATACCGCTTGTCCTGGCGTTCGGGCTGAGCGAACCTGTGGCAACGAAGGAGGGCGACCCAATGACCGATCCGGAACCCGGCACTCAGGCGTGGCTCGATCAGGTGAGCGAGCCGATCATCGACCCCGGTCGGGCCATCGTGGATCCCCACCACCATCTGTGGGAGCGAGCGAGTTGGACCTATCTGCTCGAAGATCTATGGAACGACACGGCTTCAGGCCACCGGGTAGAAAAGACCGTGTTCGTGGAGTGTGGCACCAACTACCGCGAAACAGGTCCAGAGCATCTGCGCTGCGTGGGCGAAACGGAATTCGTGACTGAAATTGCCGCCGCGAGCGCGAACGCTCGCGCCGGGAACGGCAGCCACGCTGAGATCGCCGGAATCGTTGCGCGCGCCGATTTGACCCTGGCAGCCGCCGTCGAGGAAGTTCTGGACGCCCACCGCCGTGTCGCCGGGGACCTGTTCAAAGGTATCCGCCATTCCGGTGCATACGCACGCGACCCTGAGGTTCTGTCCATTGCCGGTCGGGCACCGGAAGGCCTGTACGCGCGCGAGGACTTCCGCCGCGGGCTCAAACGGCTGGGCGAGCTCGGCTACTGCTACGATACCTGGCACTACCATTACCAGAACGCCGACTACGCAGCACTTGCCCGCGCCGTACCCGGCACCGTTATGGTCCTGGACCACTTCGGAACACCGCTTGGAGTAGGGCCGTATTCCGATCAGCGCGAAGAGATCTTTGCCCAATGGAAAAAGGACATCATCGAAATCGCAGCCTGCCCCAACGTCGTCGCCAAGCTGGGTGGCCTGGCCATGCCCGATAACGGTTTCGGCTGGCACACCGCTGCCAAGCCGCCAGACTCGAAAACGTTCGCCGAATCGCAACGCCGCTATTATCTGCACACCATCGACGCGTTTGGGCCCGACCGCTGCATGTTCGAGTCCAACTTCCCGGTTGACCGCATGTCGCTTTCCTACAGGGTGCTGTGGAACGGCTTGAAGCGCATTGCGGCAAAGTTCAATGACGCCGAGCAGAACGCGATGTTCAGTGGCACGGCAGCACGCGTTTACCGCCTGAGCTGAGCCTGTTGCGCTCCCTTAATTGACCGCGCTCGGTAGCGCCGGTTGGTGCATGGACGCTGGGCTCGTTTTCCACCACCACTGTGGTGCCAGCGGAACCGCTTCTGGCCAGCGCTTATCCATGCTGTCGGCGTGGTACATCTCGCCATTCTTGATCACATACTCAATTGCCGCCGAATTGCGGATGTCTTGCAGCGGGTTCGCACGCAGGATCACCAGGTCCGCCAGCTTACCTTCCACGATCGAGCCGATATCCTGGGCCACGCCGATCATTTCAGCGCCATGGCGAGTGGCGGCCGTCAAAGCTTCGAGGTTGGTCATGCCGCTTGCCAGCGCCCACAGCTCCCAGTGATACCCCAGACCCTGCAACTGCCCGTGGGCGCCCACCCCGACCTTGCCGCCAGCCCTGATGATCCTGGCCGCTTGCGCTGCAAGCCGAGTAAATACGTATTCATCTTCGTGAAACCAGCGCCTGCGCAGCGTGCGCGCGGCGAGGGTATTGATCGGCATGAATCGCCGCAGCTTGACATTTTTGTACGGATTCTCACGCGTGTAGTAGTAGTTTTCCGCCCAGGGACCACCGTAGCCGACCAGCAACGTGGGCGTATAGGCAAGCTGAGAACGGGCGACCAACTCCACCGTATCGCGATAGATGTCGATCACGGGAAAATTGTGTTCGTTGCCGCTGAAGCCATCAATGACGTGTGTCATATCAAGCTTCATATCGAGCGAGCCTTCGGTGGTGGGCATGAGCTTCAATTCTCGCGCTGCCTGCACGATCCATTGTCGTTGCTCGCGGCTGCCGGCGATGTAGGCCTTCAGGTTATGCACCCGATAGTGGTCCTTGTAACGCCGCAGTACGCTCTGAACATGTTCCCGGGAGCGAAAGTCGTTGTTGCTGAATATTCCGGGGCCTGTGGACAATGCTCGGGGGCCCACCATCAAACCCGCATCGATAAGGTCTTCATAAGCAAGGATGTCCGTGGTGCTCGGCTGTACGTCGAGCCCGGTCGTCACCCCATAGGCGAGATTGGCGAGAAACGCCCAGTTCTGCGTGTCTAGCACGCGCCGCAGGGGTCGAAAGTGGGCGTGAGTGTCGACGTATCCGGGAAGAACATAGTGACCGCTGACGTCGACCACCTTTGCGCCTTCGGGAATCTCCACGTCGTCGCGATTGCCCACCCGGACAATACGATCGTTTTCGATCACCACAACGCCATCCTCAATGGGATCGGAGTGCGGCGCCATGGTGACAACGGTGCCACCGACAAGCGCGAGAATACCCTCGGGTCGATGCCGCGGCCGGTAGAGCTCGATGATAATGGCGACCACCGCTTCATGAGCTTCGGCGAGTTCGTGCGTTTCGTTTTCCTTTTCCGCCTCGGCGCTTTCGTCTTCGTCTTCGTCATCATCTTCGGCAGCGCCAAACACCACAGACGAAAGCGGCCGCCGGTACAACTCATGACCCACCGACCAATAGATTTCCTCACCGTTCCAGCCGAAGTAATCCGCGCCTATATCGGTGATGCGTGCCAGCGGTAGCGACGCCGCCTTCAAGTCGAGGCTCACGTTCTGCAGATAGGTGTTCAACAGCACCGCCACGTAAAGCTGGCTGGCGTGCTGAATGAGCACATGGCGCCCATCAGGCGACATGCGGATGTCGTCGGCCGCCACGTCCTCTTCTGCGTTGTACGACCCTGGTCCCTTGACAACCAACAGGTTGCGCCGGTCGGTGCCATCGTAGCGGATGGACACCAGCCCGGACGTACCGCCGCCCAGATAGAGGTAGATGCGCTCAGGGTCCGTCCCAAAGTGCGGGGACGAATAGCCCCGCGATGGAATGATCAGTTTGGCGGTACCGCCTCGGGCCGGCAACCAGATGAGATCAGATCCCACCGGCGCACCGTAATCCTGCTCTCGATACAGACGCTCATAGCTGGTCGCGCGCAGCGCGACGACGCGCTCACCATCGGGTGACCAAGCAGGATCGGTATAGTAGGCGGCCTGATCTGTGAGTTGTTTTGGTCGACCACGGCCGTTTGCTCGCGTGCTCCAGATATGGCCGCCGCCCACGCTCGTCCAGCTCACGAAAGCAAGCTGTCGGCCGTCCGGCGACCACGTCGGGTGGAACGCCTGCATACCTTCGGGCGTGACGATCTTGCTCTGACCCGTAACAAAGTCATACACGTATAGACTTGTGAAGGCAGAAAATGCCAGCAATTTTCCATCGGGCGAAAGCTGCGGATCCTGAATCATGCGCGCCTTCACGGGTCCGACACCCAGGCGATAGGGAAAATACAGCCGCGGGCCAAGCTGTTGCTCAACCTGCGCAGTGAACGGAATCGAAGTGATCTCACCCGATGCCACGTCGACCCGGCGGATACCGCCTTGGTGAGTGTAGACCACGGCATTGGAATCAGGCGTAAACGCATATCCGGGTAGAAGATCCCGCGTATACCGCGACTCCTGCTCGTCGCGCTGAATTGGATAAGCCAGCCAACGGTCTTCACCGCTGTTGAGGTCGCGGATCCGTAAACCCGTTTGTTGCTCATAGCGGGTTCCGTATACCAACCAGCGACCGTCAGGAGACAGCGCCGGTCGAATGCCGCTACCTTGAGCTTGCGTGAGGATGTCTTCATCGCCGGTGCGCAAGTCGCGGCGGGCAATCTGCCACAACGGAAAACGCACGTTGTAACCGAACCCGCCGTTCTTAGTCGCATAATACAGATAGCGCCCGTCCTTCGCGTATACAGCGCCCAGAGCATTGTGTCGCTGGTTCGTCGGCGTATCTTTAGAGTCGCGCGATTTGGTGAGCTGCACACCCTTGCCGCCATCCACGTGGTACGCCCAAAGCTCGAAGGTACGCAGGCCCATTGTGGTTCTGGACACGACCACGTGCTGGCCATCCGGGGACCAGCTCGGGGAGGCAAACTCCACCTTCCGGCCACCCTTGGTGAGCTTCTTGGCATCGCTGCCATCAACGTTGATGATCCACAGGTTTTCGTTGCCATCGCGATCGCTGATGAACACGACCCGGTCACCATCGGGCGAGAACCGTGGCTGGCTGTCATAGGCCATGCCCGAGGTAAGCCGGGTGGCCGCACCACCGCGCATGGGTAGCGTATAAAGGTCGCCCAGGATCTCCAGCACCAGCATGGTCCCGTCCGGCGCCACGTCCAGCGACAACCAGGTGGCCTCATCCGTCTCGAAGCTCACCGTGCGCGCCGCCTGCAACGGCAGGTCTACGCCGTCGTCGTCTTCCTTTTCCGGCGCTTTTTCTGCTCCGAGGGCCACTGTTGAGAACGCCAGCAGCAGCAACAAGAATCTGGAGCCCACTACACGACACTCCTGAATACTGCGAGGGGCGCCATTCTCGACATCTACCCGTAGTGGTGCAAGCAAGCCTCACCCAGGCTTTTGCTGACGCTACCAGTCGGCTGATCGGCCCCCTCGGCCTGGGTGGTGATCGGCTGCGGGTGGCGACCTCGCAGTCCAGGTTGCGGGCTCTGCTGCTGGCGTACAGGGGAATAGGCTTAACCCGTAACTAGTTGATAACGCAACATAACTCTGGATCCATCCGCCAACCCATTGCGGAAACGCGGGCCCCACACGAACCACTCCAGGCTGTATTTGTCGCCCATCGCATTGAGTACCGAGTTCTGCGACTCAGCGTCCTTAACCTGGCTCCCAACGGCCTCGATCTGCGGCAGTTCCCGATACGCACCGTTGCTGTCACCCCATGCGCCGACGTCGCCGACCCAGATATGGGTTCGGGTCAAGCCCTTGCCGATGGCCTGGGCGCGCCACGCTTCGCTGGCGGTGATCACGTAAAGGTCCGATTCATGGTGAACGAACCACACCTCTGCCTGACAACGGCTTTCGCGGCCATCGGTTCGGATCGGAGCAAGGTATATCAAATCCGATTCGTTCAATGCCGTTTGCAGCTCGCCAGAATCAGCGCAGTAAGCGCGCCCCGAAAAACCGGCGACGGCGAACAAAGCGGTGCTCGCAGCCAGAACCCGTCGTCTGGTCAACATCGAACGCTCCTCCTACTGAGGGAAGTAGTGATGGAATTAATGGTCTTTCGCCTCAAACTCGTAGATCGCCTCCATGCCCAGTTCCATGAACACGTGATTCTACCCCACCTTGTCAGCGGACGAAGCCCGTGTGAACATGCTCGTCATGACGGCACGCTCTCTTCAATCGGCGGAACGACTTTGCCGCGACAAGGGGTTGACCTTCACTCAACTGCGTAAGCAGGTCTACAAGCTTGTGGCCGCCCAGGCCAGCCCGGTGAGTGCGTACGAGCTGCTCGATGAGCTCAAAATCCGACGCCGCAACGCAGCTCCGGTCACGGTGTATCGCGCGCTGGATTTCCTCCTGCACGCCGGCCTCGTTCATCGCATCGATGCATTGCACGCGTACGCTGCGTGCGAAGCGGCGTCAGCAGATCATGGCGGCATGCTGCTCGTGTGTGATGGCTGCCGCAACATTACCGAGTTTGAAAACGCCGGCCTGGAGCAACAGATCGCCAGAACCGCTCTCGACCATCAATTTCACACTGCACGCCGCCTCATCGAGATTCGCGGTCTGTGCGGCGACTGCTCGGCCAATCGAGAATAACAAAAACCCCAGGAATTCATCATGCTACGTCAGATATCCTACGCCGGCGTGCTGCTCATACTATGCGCGTGCGCTTCTCAATCTGCGCCCGACCTCGGCGCGCAACCCGAGGCTGAGGCAGTGTCCCTCGCGCACAAGTATCTGGTCGTGGACACCCATATCGATGTGCCGTTTCGACTGTATAGAAACGCCGCGGACGTCAGCCAGGCAACCGACGGCGGCGATTTCGACTACCCCAGGGCTGCTGCGGGGGGCCTGGATGCGTTGTTCATGTCGATCTACATCCCCGCGGCTGTGGATACAGACGGCCAGGCGCGCACGCTCGCCGATGATCTCATCGATCTGGTGGAAGGCCTGGTGGAGGCAGCGCCCGACAAGTATCAGATGGCAACCTGTGCAGCAGACGTGGACACCATCCGGGCGGCTGGCAAGATCGCCTTCCCCATGGGAATGGAAAACGGCGCTCCGCTCGAAGGCAGCTTTGACAACCTCGAGCATTTCCGCCAACGCGGTGTTCGCTACATCACCCTCGCCCATTCAAAGTCGAACCACATCTCAGATTCATCGTACGATCCCGAGGAACCCTGGGGAGGGCTCTCTCCGTTCGGCAAAACGCTGATCGCGGCAATGAACGAGCGCGGGGTGATGGTGGACGTCTCCCACATTTCGGACAACGCGTTCTGGCAGGTGTTGGAACTCACCGCAACACCGATAATCGCCAGCCACTCTTCACTGCGCCACTTCACCCCCGGATTCATCCGCAACATGTCCGATGAAATGGTCACTGCCCTGAAAGACAACGGTGGGGTGGTCCAGATTAACTTCGGCAGCGGATTTTTAACGGCAGACGCGCACGCGTACCGTGGTGCGTCACAAGCAGCTTACCTGCGGTTTCAAGCGGACGCTGACCTGCCCGACGACGACCCCGCGATGAAAGCGTTTAGCGCGAGCTACCGGCTGGAACATCCCTATCCGTACGCGGACCTGAACGACGTTCTCGACCACATTGATCGCGCCGTCGAGCTTACCGGCATCGACCACGTGGGACTTGGCTCGGACTACGACGGCGTTGGCGACAGCCTGCCCAACGGATTGAAGGACGTCCAAGCGTATCCAAACCTGGCAGCCGGGCTGCAGGCACGCGGTTACAGCGAAAATGACATCGCTAAGATTCTGGGCGGCAACATCATGCGGGTGTGGCGCGAGGTGGAAGCATATGCCCAGAACAAGGGTTACCCGCCGCTTTGCCGTCAAGCCAACCCGGCATCACCTTCGTGATGCGTGGCCTGCGTTACCTGACCGTATGCCTGGCTCTGTTCGCATTCAGATTCGCCCTGGCCGCCGCCATACCTGAACCTGCCGGAGATGAGTTTCATTTCGTGGTGCTAGGCGACAGCCAGTTTCACGATCCGGCGACATACAACAGGATGATCGACGACGTGCGTCATCTGTCGCCGGCATTCGTGATTCAAGTGGGTGACATGATCGAAGGATATCTGGACAACCCCGACGACGCAGTTGTCGAGTGGCGACGCTTCAAGAATCAGATTGCACCGCTGGGGCCAATCGCGTTCCTGCCGGTGCCCGGCAATCATGACCTCTACAACGCAAACCGTCGAGCCGACGTTCGACTGGAGGCGGTCTATCGCGACATATGGGGCGAACCCTACTATGCATTTGACTACCGCAATTCGACGTTTATCGTTTTGAACTCGGACGCGCCGGGCGAGGAAAGAAGCATTGGACCCGTGCAGTGGAACTGGCTTCTTGGAGCACTGAAAGGCTCGAATAGCGAACACATCTTTGTCTTCATGCATCGCCCACCGCGCAGCCTGAAGAACGCGGACAGGCTGCACGACCTGCTGCGAGCCTATCCGGTACGCTACGTATTTTACGGTCACCATCACCACTACCACTTCAGCACCCGGGACGGGATCGGCTACGTAATGACCAACGCCGCAGCCGACGGTGGCACTGCGTTCGACGCGGCGGGAAGCTTCGATCACCTGCTACAGGTAAGCGTGCGCGACTCGCAGGTGCGTTACGCCGTGATACGGGCCGACGCGGTGGAAGCGCCTGACTATGTGCATCCTGATGACAACTACGACCTTTTCGCGTTGACGCACGACCTCACGCCTGCAGCAGTATCATTGAAAACGAGCGGCGGCGGTCGCTGGACGATGACGATTGCACTCCGCAACCCGACCGATCGCGACCTGACCGTGTACGTACAATGTGGCTCAGAAGACGAACGCTGGCTGCACGAGCCGCGCCAGATCGCTCCGGTCAATTTGGGGGGTAAGGCGGAGAAAGAAGTAGAGATTACCTGGTCACAAAGTGCCTCACGTTTGTCGGAGTCCATTCCATTCTGCGAATTGCGTATGCCGTATCAGACGGCGCAGGGTGAATGGTTAGAGCATCAGGTGACTGTTGTGGGAAAACTCACGGACTGAGAATATGCCGACATCGAGCTACGGATCCAACGACGATCGCCACCTCGGCGATACGGATATTCAACTGCAGCTGGAGCAACGTCTTGGCCAGGTGCACGCTCGTCAACGTCTGGGTATGGAGTCCGAACCCGAATCCCACCTATTTGGCGGAGGCGGCGGTTTCGTTCATTTGGAGAACTGGCACGCGGCTCATTCGCTGATTCGCACGGTGTTGCGTTTGACGGGCCTGTACGGCCGGGGCCAACGCAACGCCTTGAACATCAGGCTCGTGAATCATCCGGTATCCCTGCCCCATCTGCCGCGATCCTTCGTCGGAATGCGGATTCTGCATCTCACCGATCTGCACATCGACATGAGCTCAGAGATTGCCCACGCGATCATCGAACGGGTGCGGGATGTCGACTACGACCTCTGCGTGCTCACGGGCGACTACCGATTCCGCTCTTCCGGCGACATCAGGCCGACGCTGCAATGCATGGAGCGCCTGCGCGCCAGCCTCAACGAGCCGGTGTACGCAGTGCTGGGCAATCACGACAGCATTCGTATGCTGCCTGAACTAGAGGGAATGGACATTCGGGTACTCATGAACGAACACGTGGAGATTCGTCGAGGCGTCGATGCCATTTACCTCGCTGGTATCGATGATGCGCATTTTTTCGGCGTCGGCAACATCCACAAAGCCCTGGCAGAGGTCCCGATCGAGGCTGTCTCAATCCTGCTCTCGCACACGCCTGAGGTCTACCGACAGGCCGCTCATGCAGCCGTGGATCTGCTGTTGTGCGGGCATACCCACGGCGGCCAGATCTGTCTGCCAGGTGGTCACCCGGTAACCCTGGACGCGCGAATACCACGACGCATGGGCCGTGGACGGTGGCGGTTTCAACACATGATCGGCTACACATCACCCGGGGCAGGAACATCCATCGTCGGCGTAAGGCTCAACTGCCCGCCCGAGGTCACCGTGCACACCCTGAAGCTTGGCTGATCGTGCCTCGCACAAAGGATGCCGCTCAGTAGGGAGTTTCTCGCAGGCCAAGGCGAAACATCAACGGCGAAATCAATATCCCGCTCACTGCAAACAGTAAGACGAGCACAAAGATAGACCCGCCATCCAGCCCCAGCATGGACCGACAGGCGAGCAGGGGAAACAACGCTTCGGGTATCTGGTCAATGCCTAATGCTCGCGCGCTGGTGCGGATGTTGAGTCGGCGCTTGCTGAAGCTCGACAGAACATCACCCACCATCGAGGCAATGCCGAACGTCAATCCCAGCTGCCAGGAGAAGCCAAACGGCAAGGCAACCAACGCGCAGCCGACTATGGCTACCAGCACCCCGCGCCAGGTCTTGCTGGGGCCGAGCAAGGGCTTGCGATCGAAGAACCGCCTACCGCCATCCAGCGGCCACGCCCAACGATCACCAAGCAGCCGCGTCGCCAACACCGGGCCGCCGTTGGCCACCAACAACAGCACAAGCAATTGGACGGTCAGCGCAAGTGTGAGGTTCAAGGTTCGTCCGTTCCGACCCGGGAGGTTGGCATTCTCACCCTCGGACGGTCAAAACTCGACTTCGCCGCGAGCACGCCGTTCCTGGGGCATTAGACAGTCGAATACGAACCGGTTGACCGGTGTCTCCACGCCTAACTCCGCTCCGAGCCTTACGATGGCACCAACCTGACCGTCGAGCTCCGAGGGTCGACCATCCAGGATGTCGCGCGCCATAGACGCCGTTGTGGCGAATGGAACCGACGCATGCACTGCAGTCACCCGCGCAATGGCGTCCGACGCCCAGTTCACGCCCAGCGCCATGCCCACGGCCCAGATCTCGCGTTTGGCACTCTCGAGCAAAGCGTTGATGTGCGGGTCGGCCAGCATCACACCCATGGGTGCCCGGGTGATCGCCCCTACCGCTCCGATAGGCGCGACTCCGAGAAACTTCTGCCACATGGTGGCCTGAATGTCGTCGGAAATCTCAGCAACGACGCCCTTCGTCTGCGCAAACGCCGCTCGCAACTTCTCAATCATCGGGTCTGACGAGTTATCGCGTGCGCCGAACTGGATGTAGGGATCTACGGCCACATGGCGGATGTGGCCCGGGCCTTCTATGTATGCAGATATACCACAGGCACCGCCGAGTACGTGGGCATCACCGAGGGTTGCGGCGAGCACGCCAGGCGCATCGATGCCGTTCTGCAGGGGAACCACCAGCGTATGCTTGCCAAGCATTGGCTTGATGGCCTCCGCACAATCCTGCACCTGCCAGGATTTGACGGCCACAAGCACGGCATCGACGACTCCGACCTCGGCCGGGTCGTCTGTCGCATTCACAGGATTGATCACAAAGTCACCGGCAAGGCTGTCCACCCGCAATCCCTCAGCGCGCATGGCTTCCAGGTGCGTGCCGCGTGCGATGAATACGACGTCGTGACCCGCCTCTGCAAGGCGCCCGCCGTAGTACGCGCCAACGCCACCAACGCCGAAGGTTGCGATCTTCATGACAGCCGCTCGATCAGCCTGCGCATGAACGCCGTGCCCGCTTCGAACTGCTCGAGGGTGATGAATTCGTTGGGCTGATGGGCCTGGTCAATGCTTCCAGGACCGCACATCACCACCGAGTGACCGGCTTCCTGAAACTGACCGGCTTCAGCGCCATACGCGACGCATTCCGTTTCGTTCTGTCCCGTCAGCTGGCGTGCCAATATCACCGCTGCGTCGTCCTCTCTGGCGAGAAAGCTCGGAACCTCAGCATTGATGCGAAATTCGATGCCGGTACCCGAGTGTACAGCCAGCATGGCTGGTTCCAACGTATCCCGGGCAAACCGTTCGTAATCGCGAAAAATTGCCCTGGCCGATTCACCCGGCAGCGTTCTGATGTCGGTCGTAAAGCAGCAGTCACGCGCCGTGATGTTCTGCGCCGTGCCGCCATGAACCACGCCGCAGTGCAGCGTCGAATAGCCAGGCGCAAACGGCGAATCCGGGGCCGCGCACTCGGCGTTGCGGTTCTGCTGCTCGGCAAGCCAGTTAATCAGCCGCCCGGCGACCATCACCGCCGCTACCCCCCGGTGCTGTTGCGACGAATGCGCCTCGTGGCCGTGCACTAGGGTATCGAATAGAAACATGCTCTTGTGCGCCGTTACCACGTGCATGCTCGTCGGTTCGCCAACGATCACAGCGCGGGGTTTGGGAACGCGCGCGGATAATTCGTGGATGAGAGCCGGCGAACCGAGACAACCCACCTCCTCGTCGTAGGAAAGCGCGAAGTGCAGCGGAAACTTGAGGCGATCCATCTCAGGCACCAACGCAAGCCCGATCGCGGAAAATGCTTTCATGTCACAAGTGCCACGACCGAACAGCTTGCCGTCTTTCTCCACCACAGTGAACGGATCCGTGTGCCACTCCTGGCCGTCCACGGGAACCACGTCGGTGTGACCCGACAGAACCACCCCGCCGGCGATATCAGGGCCCACCGTGGCGTAGAGGTTCGCTTTGCGTCCGTCGGCGCTCTCAACCAGGGTCGATTCGACGCCGTGATCGCGCAGGTAGGCTCTCACAAACTCGATGAGTTGGAGGTTCGAATCCCGTGAAACGGTGGGCATGGCGACGAGCTTTTCCAACATCGCCCGCGGAGAGTAACTGGTCATCGGCCCATCATAGCCTACGCCCGCTCACCCGGGTCAGCGTTTCCGGGATGAATCGCTGCAACCTGACGGTGTCCGGCCGATCGGTTTCGTTGCCCATGCGGTCCCCTTGTTCAGCCCCCCTGCAGAACCTGACCGGCAACCGCCCGTTCGCGCTGGCACAGCAACCATTGCCCGTGCTCATCCAGGGCGGACTCTCCCAACGCCCTGAGGATGTCGCGCTGGTCATCGACGCTCCGGGTCGACTGCAGCAATCGGTTTGCGCTGGAGAAGATTCGATACTGATGTCCGTACTGCGTGATCAACTCACGATGGGCATTTCGATTGGCGTAACCCTGACGCACGGCTGCCAAGAAAGGAAACAAACCCATCAACGCAACGAGGATGTTGGACCATGGAGAAACGATCTGAAACTGGAAGACCGCCAACACCAGCGCAATGGTTAGACCTGCGCCAAACGTCCCCAGGATGAGGGCCGAGGTGATCTTGCTGCTGGTGTAGCGCTCTTGTGACTTCTCAGCGTAGTAAGCAGTTTGATCTCCCACCCACTCACGAACGACGAGCCCCGTATCGACATGTTCCTCCGTACCCAAGTGAGCATCGGCGCGTTGGCCGGCATAACGCATCACGTTGCGTATCCAACCAAGTTCCAGGTCCTGCTGGCGGAGAAATCGGTCGTGACTGAACCGGCTCGGATTTTCCATGACAACACCAGCAACACTCCACCAGAACTGTACGCGTAACCCCTCGGCAAGCACGCGATAATCGAGATACTTTCGTTGCCAGCCTCCACGCCGCTCGACGTATATAACGACCATGACCAGCAGAATGAAAAGTAGATAGGGATAGATCATCAGCTTCTGGTCCGGTAGATCAGCCCAGATGATGAAACTCAACATGGCGCACACAGCAACCGAGTAGGACACATACTGAGACGTGCGGGACAACTTCTGGTATCGACGGGCGAGAAAGTCCGCCCGTCGATAGAGGACCTCTATACCCTTGGCAGCTTCGCCGAGCGTTGTGTATTGATCCTGCGACACGAGCGGGAACTGCTCGTCAGGTTCCTGCTTGCGATCGAGATCTGCGTTGAATTCCACCATGCGGCCGAACACCACGCGGTAGCGGTCGGGCATGTCGTCCGTTCGCGGACGCACGTCGTCGCGCGTCAACCAGTGTGCCTCCCCGATGTGCAACCCGCCAGCCGGCGCGCCACTTTCCTTTCTGGAACATGAGATGTGAAACACCAGGTCGCTTTCGTCCTCGGCAAAGTCTATGGGCGAGCGACGCTGACCTTCCGCAATCAGTTCAATGACATCATGCTGATGGAATTCCACCACGTGCCCGGTGCCGCCGGCCCCTTCGGAAGGTTTACCGTCCCACAAGGCGAGCAGAATGTGGCTGTGGGCGGCGAGGTAGGCCCCAAGCTGGGCGTACTGAAGATCGCGCCCGTGGCCACCAGCCATAACGGCCTCCACCGAATTGCCGGCGACCAGCGGCAATTCGACGATCTCTCCGAGTTCCGTCATCGAATCGAACTCGGCACGCGATTCGCCTACGAAATCGCTTTGATACAGCTCGCGCGGCATTGGCAGCAGTATGACCACGGGCAACTGGAGTTCGCGGGCGACCTCCGCCACCAGGCGATCCGCTCCTTCGGCCAGCGGGGTCATCACCATCACGGGAAGATCCGGAAACTCTCCTGCGAAGAATGCAAATAACTCGTGAACCCGCTGCCTGATCAACGGCAGCTCCTCGTCCAACAGGTCACGATGGCCCGTAACGCCGATCACCAATGGCACCTTCTGGTGCAACGTATCTGCAATATTCGCATCTTGCTGCGACATGCACGCAACTTACCGCGGTTTCGTTCGCAGGCAAAGCGCGCGTACACTGGCTCCATGGCAGGCAAGCCAACCGACAATCGCTCCGATGTCATCGATCAGCTGGTGAGTTCGTATCTGAAGCTGCCTGTGCAGATTCGCTGGAGCGAAGCCCGCGGGCTCCCCTTTCCCAACACGTTCGTTGCCGCCAGACTCGAGTTCACAGGCATCGCTACGTCCTGGCTACGCCTGGAACAGGTCATCTGGCACACCGATGAGTTGCGTTTTGTACCCGGGTTTCCGGCAAAAATTTACCTGCAGGCACCGGGCTTAGAGATCGTGGTCGGTCAGGATGAGGTGGACCGGTGGCGCGAGCAGTTCTCCCTGCCCTATCGTCTGGAGCTGGGCGATTCTGGGCTCATTGTGCATACGGAGCTGGCAGGCTTCCCTCTCGCCGAGTTCGAAACGGGCCTTGAAGTGGTCGACGGCTGGTTCGTGCTCAAACCCAAGCGGGCTACGGTGCTCGGGGTGCCAAGCTACGTCTCGTCCCTGTTCCGAACCTATCTGCCCGTGCCCCCGCTGTCGAAGGAAATGCGTCTGGTTGGAATCAAACACGAAACGGGGTTGCTGCGAATACGATTCGGCATAGACGACTTCGACGAAGACGTAACTCCGGGGCTTCTGCTGCGCCTGCAGAAACGATTCCTGCCACTGAGCAGTCCGCCGGGCGCGGCGCCGGGCAAACGCGACTAAATTGGCGCCTTGGCGCCTTGGCCTTGCGTTGCATCATCGCTCGCTTCCGGAACCGCGATGGTCGCGCCTTTCAGCTCGTCAAAACTTTCCTGCAGACAATCCGAGAAGAACTCCGGATCCGGAAGCATTTCTCGACACGACGTGACCGACACGAAGATCTTTCCGTCATAGCTCAACACCGGAAAGATCAGACCCATACCGTCGAATATCGGGCCAAGGCCGTATTGCGCCAGCAGCTTCGCGCCCGAACTGAAGAGCGGAAACTGCGGCCCCGGCACATTGGTGATCACGCAGTTGAAGGGGATGTTCGCACGATCACCTAGCCCCCACTGGGTGTACAACCTAGCAGCAAGTGCTGCGGTGGTGGAGGGAATGAACTGTGAGTAGTCCGTCATGAGCTTGGCGCCCACCGCATTGGTTACCGCTTTGGATGACTTTGCGGCACGATGCACACTCTGCAGGCGTTCCACCGGATCATCAATGTGGGTCCCGAGTGCCACGGTCATCGCCGCCACCCGATTGCCCATGTCGCCTTTCTCGCCCTTGTTCCGCACGGAGATCGGCGCCATCGCGACCAGCGGCTCTTCAGGCAACTCGTTTTTCGCCCCCAGGTACTTGCGCAACGTACCTCCGCAGATCGTCAGGATGACATCGTTCACGGTCGCGCCCTCGACCACGTTCTTGATCGCGCGAACCTCGCTCAGATTGAATTGACGGCCTTCCACCACCCTATGCGCGGTAACCAGCCGATTGAAACGGGTTCGGGGCGGATTCAGGACGGGTGCCTCCAGCTTGCGCTCAGCCAGGCCCCGCCCGAGCCGTCCCAACGCCGGAATGGTGCGGGCCAGCACCTCGGCAAACCGATATGGCTGCGTAAAGTTGTTGAATTGGGCGCGCAGGATCAGTTCGAACGGGTTGGGCTCCTGCTCCCCCGTCCAGGGTCTTGTCGGCCTGGGGATATCCTCCGGATATGCCTCGAGGTCGTGAATCGCCTCGATCATATCCACCCCCGACACGCCGTCGATGCAGGCATGGTGAATCTTCGTCACGATTGCAAAGCTGCCCCTCGGTAAGCCTTCGATGTCATCGAGTCCCTCGACCACCGTGAATTCCCACAGTGGTTTAGTGAAATCGAGCGGCCGCGAGTGCAGCCGTGAAACCTGGATGCACAGCTGCCGCCAGTCGCCGGGTTCCGGCAAGCGGATGTGGCGAACGTGGTACTCCAGATCAAAATCCTTATCTTCGATCCAATATGGGTGATCGAGGTTGAACGGCACGTTTACGACCTTCTGGCGAAAGGTTCTGGCACGGTGCAGGCGGCTTTCGATGTGCCCAAGAATATCCTTGAAACCCAGCTTGCCGCCGGCTACCGAGCTCTGGTCGTAGATCATGATGCCGCCGATGTGCATCGGCGTCTTCGGCGTTTCAAAATAGAGAAACGATGCGTCCTGCCCGCTGAGTTGCTGCATATGCAATCCCTATGACTTGCCCACAACGATTATCTGCTTCTGCGCTGAGCAAAAGAAGACTATTCAGGAGGCCACGGAAAATCTTCGGGAACGTTCAGTGAGTCGCGCACAAACTCGTTCCAAGCCTGCGTTGCGCCGTTCGCTGCCGCACGGTGCGTGTCCGCCGCCTCATGATTGCTGGCGGCAAAATCGCTGATGCAGGCGCGGTAGCCATCCACTCCGGCCAGGAACTCCCCCCAAGTCCGCTCATCCACGCCATCGCCTGGACGAACCGGCGCCACACAGCCATGGTCCGGGACCGGAAGATCGGCGCTGGCGAGAACCGGCAGGCACAGCAACAGAACAGCAAGATAACGCATAATCAACTCATGAGGACCGGCTCGAAGCTCGCCCGATAGTCACAAATGCGTGCCATCGGTACTGTGTGCCGGCGCACATCGAGCCCGAATAGGGCGACTTGCCAGATCCGCTAAAAAGCGTACCGTTTCACCGGGACACAGGAGGATGCCATGGAACTCAACCACACCATCGTGCCGGCCCACGAAAAAGAGGCCTCTGCGAGTTTTTTTGCTCAGATATTCGGCCTGACATACGACGGCGTGGTCTCTCACTTCGCCCCGGTCAGAGTAAACCATCAGCTCACCATGGACTTTGACAACGCGGACGACTTCGGCAGCCATCACTACGCGTTCAAGGTGTCCGAAGCCGAGTTCGACGCGATATTCGGCCGACTGCAAGCCAGTGGGGTCGAGTATGGCAGCGAGCCCTGGACGTCCAAGGATGGCAAGCTGAACGACCGCTACGGCGGGCGTGGCGTCTACTGGCTGGACCACGACGGACACCTGCTAGAAATTCTGACGCGGGACGGCACACAGGGTTAGCAAGTTGGAGAGCAATATGGGCGAACGCTACACGGGATATCAACGACTGGATTTCGACTACCCCGAGCCCCGCATCCTGCGAATAAGTTTCAACCGTCCGGAGCGTTACAACGCATTGGACGCGATTGGCCACAACGAGATCACCTACGTCTGGCGCGAGGTCGACGCCGACCCGGACATCGACTGCGTTATCCTCACCGGAAAAGGCAATGCTTTCTGCGCCGGCGGCGATTTCGAGATGATTGAAGACATCATCGACGACTTCGACACCCGGGCAAAGACGTGGAAGGAAGCGCGCGACCTCGTGTACAACATCATCAACTGCGGCAAGCCCATCATTTCCGCCATTAACGGTCCGGCGGTGGGCGCCGGTCTGGTGGCCGGATTGCTGGCCGATATTTCCATCGTTGCCGAATCTGTCAGTCTGACAGACGGACACACGCGATTAGGGGTTGCTGCAGGCGATCACGCAGCGATCATCTGGCCGCTGTTGTGTGGCATGGCGAAAGCGAAGTACTACCTGCTCACCTGCGATCGCCTATCGGGGCCCGAGGCCGAGCGGATCGGTCTGGTGTCGCTGTGCGTGAAGGACGATGAACTCGCAGACAAAGCCTTAGAGGTGGCGCGGAAACTCTCCAACGGTGCACAGAGCGCCATTCGCTGGACCAAGTACTCCCTGAACAACTGGTTGCGTATGGCCGGTCCTACTTTCGATACTTCGACGGCGCTGGAGATGCTGGGTTTCACCAGCGGCGATGCCCGCGAAGGCGTTCAATCGCTGCGCGAGAAGCGCGATCCGAACTTCACCAAGGGTTCGCCGCTCTGAATCCGTCCCGAGAGCAACCACCATGACCGTTCAACTGACCAAGGACTCCATAGACCTAGGGATCGTTACGCGAAATCCTGGGCCCATGCTGGAGTTTTACCGGGACACGCTCGGATTCGATTTTCAGGGCGAGATGGCAATACCCGGAGGCGGCAACATGCTGCGTCTACTGTGCGGCACCAGCCTGATCAAGATCGTCACCCCTGGAAATCTGTCTGCTGCCGATGCGCCGGCCGGGGGCATCGGTGGGGCTGCCGGTTACCGCTACTGGACCATCTCGGTGTCGAACCTCGATGCGCTAACGCAGAAGTGTGCGGACGCCGGCGCCAAGGTTGCCGTAAAACCGACCGAAATTAGACCCGGTGTGCGCATCGCCATGGTCGAAGACCCGGACGGCAACTGGCTGGAATTTCTGCAGACCGAATGATGCCGAGATCTGCAATTCGCAAACTGAGTTAGCGAGCCTAAGATGGTCCTCCTTCGACATGCGGAGACCAAAGGGGGGCCAATGACCATCGAAGAGCTTTTGGAACGCGAAGCCATCAAGCAGGTGCGAATCCTGTACAGCCATTACTTCGACGCTGGCGAGATCGACAAACTTGCGGCGTTGTTTACGGAAGACGCGGTGTGCGAATTCGACGACGAACACGGGGGTACTTGGGAAGGCAGGGAGACGATTCGTGCCAATTACGCCAGCTACAAGCAGGAACAGCCGTACTCGTTTCTGCACGCCACGACCAATCCCTTGATTCGTCTGCTCGGGGCGGATACCGCGAACGCGCGATGGTATCTCATCGATCTTTTGGTCGCCGAAGGTACCGAGAACCCGCTCGGCTTGATTGGCATCTATGACGATTCATACCGCAAGGTGGACGGCGAGTGGTTGATCGAGCGGACTCGAATCGATTTCCTGTGGCCCAACCGCACGTACTTCGGGCCTCGTGTGGCGCTGTAATCTGCTGACCGATTTCCGGAGCTTTCCGTGACCCAGATCAAGCAGCCGATCGAGCGCTTCGGGAAGCTACTGAACTGATGTCATGCGATCAAATTCAGAAAACGCTGGCGTCATATCTTTGAAACAACGGGCGTGGAGGGTCCGAGTTCGCCGAGATGCGGTATGCTCCGAGGCCCCATTCAGCGAAGCACTCCCAACGTGAATTGGCCGCCCTTTCTGCTCAATCTGGTTTCCAATGTCCACAAGCGATGGATCGATCCAAAACGCCCCGCACGGGTTTATCGTGGTTACGACGTAGGGCGAGGCTACGAGCACTATGGTGATTTTTGCCGGCAACGATTTGATTGCAAGTCGCAGGCATGGCCCACTGTCTCCCAGATTGGGCTTATCGACTCTACCAATACCCGACCCGGAGGAGTGGGTGCAGGCCGCGAGGTCTGCGATCTGATCGTCTCCCACAATCAACGCCTTTCCGAATGACCAATGCGGGTCGGCAGGTTGAACCAGAGTCGGCCCCAAGCTCGGATGCCAACAAGCCCGATCGCAGGCATCGTCCGGAACATTGGGCCCAGGCGGGAGTGCTCCGCCGTCTATTGAAAAACGCCAGCCTCTTGCTGAGCAGCAAAGGTCTGGCAGCCCTCGCTGGGGTGGCCTATTTGGCGGTCGCCGCCCGGGACCTCGGGCCGCACAATTTTGGACTATTAATCCTGGTTCATGCCTATGCGATCGTGTTTCGGGAGCTGACCTCTTTCAAGTCTTGGCAAGCGGTCATTCGTTACGGCACGGATCATGTCATCGACGCAGACACTGAGAGTTTTCATCGATTGTTGCGCCTGACCACCATGCTGGACATCGCCGGAGCGCTGTTGGGCGTGTTGCTTGCCGTGGTCGCCCTTCCATTGATCGGAACTCGATTCGGGTTCTCGGCCGAATTGCTGCCTTTCGTGGCATTGTATTGCTTGGGAACTGCGTTTGCTCTCAAATCGACGCCAACGGGCATCCTTCGGCTATTCGACCGTTATGGACTGGTCGCCCGGCACGGGCTCATCGCACCGATGGTGCGTCTTGTTGGTGTACTGGCGATCCATTTTTCCGGGCTTTCCTTCTACTATTATTTGGCCGTTTGGTTTCTGGCGGACGTCACGAGCACCGGGGTCTTGTTATGGCTGGGTTGGCGGGAGTTTGGCCAACACGAGATGGCCTACGGATTTCGGCTGCGCGGACCCTGGCGGTCAGCATCGCATCAGAAAATCTGGCCGTTCATCTGGAACTCCAACCTGCACGGCACGGTCAACCTGGCCGGTTCTCACATTCCGACTTTGATGAGTGGTCTTGTTCTCGGACCCAGTGCAGCTGGAGTGGTCAAGATTGCGCAGGAAATGGCCGGCTTGCTCTCCAAGCCTGCCCAGTTGCTTTCGGACACTATTTATCCGGAGCTTGCCCGGCTGGTGGTTGCACATGATTCCCGGCGAACCGCGCGGGTAATCTTTCGGGCGTCCCTGATGGGACTGGGGTTCGCCGCAGTCGTCATTACCCTGGCGCATTTCGGGGGAGAGGGATTGATCCTTGCCGTATTGGGTAGCGGGTATGCTTCCACCTTCGACTTGCTCATGCTGCTTATAATCGCCGCGGGTATCCAAATGACTTGCTTTCCGATGGATCCAATGATGTTTGCCCTGGGTCGGCCTGGCGTTTCCTTTCGGATCAAACTATTTACTTCTCTGGTGCAGGTCGTTTCCATGTATTACCTGCTCAGTCATTTGGGCGTTACCGGCGCAGGGGTCGCCATGATTCTTGGGACGGCGTTAAGCGGCGTACTCCTGTTCGCGGCTACGCTATACCAATTTAGGGCAAAGTAAGCTGCCGCGGCGAGGTTGCGGTCGCCCGATGCTCTAATTTAACAGCCCCTTTTCGAACGCCATGTCAAAGATGGGCTAACCGTCAGTGATCTCCGGTCAGCGGCACGAACATCACCGGCAGCACGTTGCGGCTTGCGACCTCGCCGTTGAGGTCTTTGCTGACGAGCACCAGGTTCTGCCCGGTATGCGCCTCCCCCACCGGCAGGATCATCTTGGCACCGGGCTTCAATTGCGCAAGCAATGGCGCCGGAATCTCTGCGGCGACCGCCGTCACCACGATGGCGTCGAACGGCGCCTTTTCCGGCCAGCCGTAGAAACCGTCGCCGTGGCGAACCGAGACGTTGTCGTAGCCGAGGCGCGCGAGCCTCTGCTTAGCGGTCTTCGCCAGCGGCTCGATGATCTCGATGGTAAAGACTTCGGCAACCAACTCCCCGAGCACTGCAGCCTGGTAGCCGGATCCGGTGCCGATCTCCAATACGCGCATGCTCGGATCAGGATCGATGAGATCAGTCATCAAAGCGACGATGAACGGCTGCGAGATGGTCTGTCCGTGGCCGATGGACAGCGGGACGTTCGCCCAGGCGGTATCCGGGTTCCAGCTATCCACGAATTCATGCCGCGGTACTTTCTCCATAACCGCCATCACCCGCGCATCGAGCGTTGACCGTCCTGTGTAGCCTCGTGTCAGGGTGGTGTCTGCCCGAATCTCTTCCATGAGACGGCGCACGACCACGGAGTCGACCGACGGTTCGGCGCCCCAGACGGCACAAGCCACGGCAAAACCCAAAAAAATTCCCCAGGTGCGCGCAGTCGCAACGCGCTTGGAAAGCGCTGGTGCTTTGTCGACTCTTGCGCTTGCGAACATCATGAGGTGGCAGAGCTTACTTGAGATCCCTCAAGATCTCATTGGCGGCGTTGCGTCCCGGCAGACCCGTGACACCCCCGCCGGGGTGCGCTCCGGACCCGCACAGATACAAGCCCCTCACCGGCATGCGGTAGTCCGCGTGCCCGACCACCGGGCGCAGCGAGAAAAGCTGATCCAGATGCAATGCCCCATGAAATATGTCCCCTCCGACCATGCCGAGGTCGCGTTCGATGTCCAGCGGCGACTTGATCTGCCGACCAAGGACCGACGCCTTGAAGTTGGGAGCGTACCGGTCAACGGTATCGATGATGAGGTCGGCGACCTCATCGCGCACCTCGTCCCAGGACCGGCCATCAGGGAGGTGGCGTTGAAAATGGTGGCAGAACAGGCTCGCCACATGTGCGCCCGACGGAGCGAGAGAGGTGTCCTGGGTGGATGGTAACCACATGGAGATGATGGGTTGCGCGGACCAACCCTTCGCACTTGCATCGGCGTAGGCCCTACGCA
>SMVB01033819.1_pt1 | contig 39764 bp, 30 predicted proteins | sample 2456461 | NCBI WGS metagenome assembly SMVB01 (sample SAMN11095934, study PRJNA526329) | marine sediment metagenome | biome: Marine sediment; feature: Surficial sediment; material: Deep marine sediment; isolation source: Hadal surficial sediment | place: Pacific Ocean | collected 2014-05 | depth...
CAACCCGATCGTCGCGAGCGCGGCGATGCCGAGCAGGATCGCTCCGCGTTTGACGCTGCGGGTCATGGGTGCGCGGAACCGCCGCCCCATCCCGGCGGTATGCCCAATTCCGAAAACACCGACAAGAACAACGTCCAGCCTCCTGCATGCCCTTGCGCCGAGCCGTCCAAGCCTACCCCGGCCCTGCTTGACCTCCAAGGGCCAGGGCCTAGATTCGTCATGACGGTTTTGGACCGTGCCCAACAGGTTTACCCGTTAAGGATACAATCGGCCGTGAAAGCCCTCGACCTGCGCGCTAGAAGCGCCGGCTACACGATGATCGAACTCCTGATGGTGGTCACGATCATCGGGCTGCTGGCGACGATCGCCGTCCCGCTGTACTCGGGCGCGATCAACAAGAGCCATCGTTCCGTCCTGATCCACGGCGCCGGCGAGTTGCATCGCTCGTTCATGCGGTACTACTTGGATCAGGGCGTCTTCCCCTCGACGAGTTCTCCCGCGGATCGCGCGATGAACCTGCAGACCCTCGCCCCGTTGTCCACCGGCGGCTATTTTCGTCACGTCGACTCTTTCACGCACAAGCTGGAGAACGGCGAGATCCAGAACTACGACTCTCCCAATATCGGGGGCGCCGACACTCAATTCTGGGCCACGATCAATTCAGCGCGCCAACCGGGCTTCGTCCTGCTCATCGCGCACACAAACGACCTGCCGATCGATCGAGGAACCTGGTACGACGGCATTTACTACGTTACCGCCGATGGCATCGAACCGGTAAAGGAAACGAAGTAATGGACTCGGGTTTCGACGAACTATTTCGCGCCACTCGGCGTGAGGTGGACGCCGTTCTGGTCGACGTTCCGGCGAGTCTCCTCGAGGCCCGTCGATTGATCACGCGGAAAATGCAATTTGAACCACGCCCGGAAGAGTTACAGGCGATCGTCAAGATCGCGGGTTTTACGAGTACGTCGGTCGTGTGCTACGAACTCCCACGCCAGATGTTCACGCTGCGCGTCCTGGCGGAGCGTGAGCTCGGTGAACACTGGGGCCGGCGGCATTTGTCCGTGGAGAAACTCGCACGCACGGCGGCCTTGATCGAGGATCTGCTGCAGGCCTACGAGCGATCGCAGTCCGATTCGACCGTGAACACCGAAGCGATGGCGCAGCTCACCGACGAGGAACGCTCGTACCTGCGCTACGTCGAAGAAGTGATGATGTTGCCGAAGGACAGGCTGGAAGCGACGATGATCCTCGTACCACGGCTGGAACTCGTCGCCAAACAGGTCGCGAGCGGCAACATCAGCGAGACGTTCCCTGGATTGGACGATCACGAGATCGAGATGTTCAACGAGGCGGTTCAGCTCGAGGGCGGAGAGCAGCAAGGTCCCGCCCACGTGTGCCTGGAGTCCATCGCGCTGCGCACGATCTTCGAAGAGTACCTCTCGGTGTGGGAACGAAGCAGCCATCTCGAAGACGCGGAACTGATCGAGCAGTTGCGCCAGAGCATCCGCGTGCAGCTGCGCGAGGCCGAAATCGCCTATCGTGTCGTCAACGAACGTTTGCAGGTGCAGCAGGACGAGGCGATTTCCGCGAGCCTCGAGGCGCTCGCGAAAGAGGTTCGTAGCGCCAAGAGTAAATTGTTCGAAGCCTACATCAAGACCCAGCCTCTGCTGCGCAATCCGCGGACGGTCGAATTCGAGTCCGCCGGCGAGAGCAGAAGTCTCGCGGAAACGTTGGCTGAGGCGGAGGTCGCCGACGAGCACGCCGGCACGCAGAAGGAACACAGCGAAGAACTCTACCGCGACGCTCTGACGAGCCTGCGGCAGGATCGCGCCGCGGGACGCGATATGAACATGCACCCGCACGCCATCGCCAAACGTAGGTACAAGCGGCGGTTGTGGAGCATGGCCGGCACGATCGCGGTGCTTGCGACCCTGGCCGTTTTGGTGCAGTGGATCCTGCCCAAGTCGATCCCCGATCCTATTTCCGTCTCGTTGAAGGAGTTCCAACCTTCGCTGTCCATCGTCGACGCCAAACCGATCGGTTCGATGCTCTACGTCCGCGTTAACGACTGGGAGCACCTGAGCGTTGAGAGCATAAGGTTCCGCACCTCCGAGATTGGAGAGTTGGCTTCGAAGAAGGGCCTGTCGCTGGCCTACGTCGTGAGCAGTGACGGCCATGGATTGGCCGAATGGCACGCCAACGGGGGCGTCCTGGTCAAGTCCGGGGCCGCTGGCGAAGATGTGATCTCCCAGGTCAAGGCCGCCCACAAAGCAGCGGCCAGGGGCAACTAGGCGCGGTCGGGAGAGACCGTGGGGGGGGCGAAAAAGCCCCGCCTGCTTCGTTTTTTTTCGCGGGGCCGGACCCCGGTTGCACCCGGTCCCCCAAGAACTAAGTTCTTGAAAAGGGACGAGGAAATCCGTCCCTAGGGGTCAGCGAGGGAGGCATCGTGGTCGAGGTCCGGGCCCTGTCATGAAGCACGCCGAGCACGGGCTTCACCAGGCCAAGAAGTATCGTGTGACGCTGCTGCGAGGCCTGCTCCTGATCGCGGTCGGCGCGCTGCTGATCCAGCCCGGCGGGTCCGGCGGCGGGTCCGCGGCGTTGGCTCTGATCATCGGCTACTCGATCAGCAACGTCGCCCTGTTCTTCTTACCGAGCCGTCTGGTTCAATCGCTGCGCTTCGAACTCGTGATCGGCGGCGCCGATCTTCTCCTGGTCGGTCTCGGTCTGCATCTGTCGGGGATGACCGCGACCGCGCTTCCGATTTCCGTCGCCCTGATGGTATTGGTCGTGGCGCTGGGCAACTATCGCGCGCATACGGTTGCCGGTGCGGCGGCGATCGGTGCGCTTCACTCGTGGCTCGTCCTTGGGCAAGGGCGCGGCGCCGAGGTCGCCTGGCAACTCGCGCTACAGATGCTGTTCCTGTGCTCGATCGCTCTGTACTACGGCAACCTGGCGTCGGGGATCCATCATTCACTCCGCCGCGAGCAACACGACGATCTGAAGCACAAGGAACTCTCGATCCTGGTGGACATCCTCGGTGCAGTGACCTCCTCGCTGGACGTGCAGCGCGTCGCGAGCACCATCGTGGCCAAGATCACCGAGGTGATCCCGGCGATGCGCTGTTCGATGCTGCTGATCAACGAAGACAAGACTCGCTGCTACGTGATGGCCTCGCATGATGACCCCGACATCGACATGTTCGAGATCGACTTAAAAAAATACCCCGAGATCCGTTGCGCGATCGAAACACGTGACCCCGTTTTGATCCGGGATGTCCAGCAGGACCCGATGATGGCGGACGTCCGCCAGGTGCTCGAGGAACTTCATTTCCAATCGATCATGGTCGTGCCGATGACTTTCGCGAACGACGTATTGGGCACGCTGTGCCTGAAAACGGCCCGCGTCGACAAGCAATTTACCCAGGCGGAGGTCAATTTCTGCACCGTCGTGGCGCGTGCCTCGGCGAACGCTCTCAAGAACGCGTTGCTGCACAAACGAGTTCTGGAGCAGGCGTCGATCAACCGGGAAACCGGCCAGAAGCTCTCCGCCGTCCTCGACCAATCACCGGACCTGATCGTGACCACCGATACCCGCGGACGCATCACGGAATTCAACCGCGGCGCCGCTCGTCTCACCGGGCGTACTCGCGAACAGATGGTCGGACGACCGTGTGAGGCGCTCCTTGGAGCGGACGGTTCGACGTGGATCGACGAGGTGCGCGACCGCGGGCGGATCACGGACCATGCGATCAGCCTCACCAAGGCGGACGGATCGGAACTCAACCTCGAGTTGAACATGGCTGCGTTGACCGACCGCGATGGCGACGTCTACGGCACGGTCTGGGTCGGCCGCGACGTGACCGAGCTGAGGTCCGCGCAACTCCAGTTGATGCAGGCTAAAAAGCTATCGAGTATCGGCGAGGTGATCTCGGGTGTGGCCCACGAACTCAACAACCCGTTGAGCGGTGTGTTGGGGTTTTCGCAACTTCTGATGGCGCGCCACGGCGAAGGGCCGATGGCACGCGAACTTGATCGCATCCACAGCTCGGCGTTGCGCTGCCAGAAGATCGTCAAGAACCTGCTGTCCTTCTCCCGGGTCCACAAACCAGAAAGGAAGTACCTCGGACTCAACGGGATCGTGGAGAAGACGCTGGACCTTCGGAAGTACCAGCTCGACGTCAACAACATCGAGTTGATCCGCGATCTCGAATCTAACCTCCCGAAGACCATGCTGGATTTCCACCAGATCCAGCAAGTTCTCGTCAACCTGCTCAACAACGCCCAGCAGGCGATCCAATCGGCACGCCCCGAGCGCGGCCTGCTTCAGGTCCGCACCTGGCACCAAGGCGATAACGTGATGTTTCAGATCAGCGACAACGGCGAGGGTATGGATCCGGAGACGCTGGAGCGAGTTTTCGATCCGTTCTTCACGACCAAGGATCAGGGGCAGGGGACCGGGTTGGGGCTCTCCGTCTCCTACGGGATCATCAAGGAGCACGGTGGCAAGATCTACGCCCAAGGCCGTCGCGGAGAAGGGTCGACCTTCCTGATCGAGCTTCCGGTGTACAAGGAAATCGACACCGAAGACGCCGCACCGGCAGCCGGCGGGCCGTTCACTCTGGAAGGCGCGAAAGGCGCCGGCGAAAGAATCCTGCTCGTCGACGACGAACCGATGATCCTGGATCTGCTCGTGGACATCCTCGGAGCCGGCGGTTACCGGGTGGACACCGCGGCCAACGGGGTCGAAGCCGCGCGGAAGGTGCGCGGCAACGTCTACGATCTCGTTATTTCGGATGTGCGCATGCCGCAGATGAACGGGATACAACTCTACGACGAGATCCTGGCGGCGCGACCCGAACTCGCGAACAAGGTGATCTTCATCACCGGCGATCTGATCGATCCGGATACGCTTGCTTTCGTCGAACGCATCGGCGCAAAGACGATTGCCAAGCCACTCGAGATCCAGCAAGTCCTCCGCGCTGTTGAGGATGTGTTGGACGCAACACGCGAGCCGCAGTTCGCCGGATAGGGATATCCGGGCTAGAATGACCGGCCGCCCGGGTCGCGGTGCGAGACGAAGCGTGCAGGCCAACCCCTCGAGAATGCCGTTCCTTGTATTGGTGTTGGGGGCGTTGGCCGCCTGCGGGGGCCCCGTGGATGATTCACGAGCCGAGAAATCGGCCGGAGTGTCATCGCGTGACACGGTGTGGTTCGAGGACATCGCCGCAACGGCGGGGGTCGACCGCGTGGCGGTCTGCGGCAACCGCGACAAGGACCACATCCTCGAGACGCTGGGAACCGGAGTCGCCATCGCGGACTACGACAACGATGGCGACCAGGATTTCTATCTCGCGACGGCCCAGACGAGCGACGACTGGCTGAACGGAAACAAACCTCGAGCCAACGCTCTGTATCGCAACGACGGCGACGGAATTTTCGTCGACGTTGCTGCGGAGTCCGGCGTCGATCTCAGGGCCTGGAGCCTGGGCGCCTACTTCGTCGACTACGACAACGACGGTGACAAGGACCTCTTCGTGACCACCTGGGGTCCCAACGTCCTGTACGTCAACAACGGCGACGGGACATTCACGGACGGCACCACCGCCGCCGGGTTGGGCACTCACGACGTGTGGTCGGCGAGCGCGGCGTTCGGCGATCTGGACCTCGATGGGGATCTCGATCTCTACATCACGAACTACGCCAAGTACTCGTTGATCGACCCACCCCACGGTGGCGCCAAGATCACCTGGCGTGGCCTGCGCGTGCTTATGGGACCGATCGGACTCGAGGGCGAGAGCGACCGGTTCTACCGCAACAACGGCGATGGGACGTTCACCGACATCACGTCCGAGGCCGGGATCGACGCGCCGGCACCGCACTTCGGCCTGGGTGTGGTGTTTTCCGATTTGGATAAGGACGGTGATCTCGACATTTTCGTCGCCAACGACTCGATGGCCAATTTCCTGTGGCGCAACGACGGGAATCTGCGCTTTAAAGACGTCTCTTTGGGCGCCGGTGTCGCCACCAATCAGAACGCAACCGAACAGGCGGGGATGGGTGTCGATGCGGGAGACTATGATGAAGACGGTTGGGTCGACCTCGTCGTTACCAATTTCTCCCACGATTTCAATACCCTGCACCGGAACCGCGGAGGCCTGTTGTTCACCGATGCGACGTACACGGCGAACTTCAAGGACTCGTACAGCTACTTGGCCTGGGGCGTCAAATTCGTCGACTACGACCTGGACGGTTGGCTCGACGTGTTCATGGCCAACGGCCACACCTACTCGATCCTGGAAACGAACAAACAATCCGACACGACCTACAAACAGGTCAACTCGATCTACCGTAACCGGCGGGACGGGAGTTTCGAGCCCCGCGCCGCCGCGGCCGGTCCAGCCCTGGAGATCGTCGAGAGTACGCGTGGCCTTGCGGTCGGCGACCTGGACGGCAACGGCGCCCCCGATTTCATCGTGACCAATATCGACGCGCCGCCGACTATCCTGATGAATCGGGGCGCTGACGGGCGACGCTGGCTGCACGTGTCCCTCGAGGGGACCCGGTCCAACCGGGACGGCGTGGGGGCGCGGATCGAGTTGACGGCGGACGGCCGCACGCAATTCCGGGAAGTCAACCCGTTTGGTTCGTTCCTTTCGCAAAGCACTTACGACGTGATGTTCGGTCTCGACCAGGCCGATGTGGCGGACCGTATCGTCGTCCGTTGGCCGTCCGGGATCGTGGACGAGATCGACGCCGTTCCGGCTGGGCGTCGCGTGCGAATCGTCGAGGGCGTGGGACTGGTCGAGGATCCCGAATGAGGTGGACGCTGGGTTTCGCCTGCGTCTTGGTTTGCGTCGCCTGCAACTCGTCGGATCGGCCGCGGCCGTCCGCGCAACCGGATGCCGCAACGCTTGCCGCAGCCGAGGCCAACCCGGTCTACCAACAGCGCCGCCGCCAGTTCAACGCGTTGTTCCTGTCCGGCGATCACCCTGCCGCACTCGACCACGCCAAGCAAGCGCTGCGGGCCGCCCCGGTGCTGCGCGATCCCTACATCTGGGTCTCGACCCTTTGTAATCAGATGGGCCGCAACCAGGAAGCGATCCGAATTTTTCGTGAGGCGGCGAAGGCCCATCCCGGCCTGGCCCTCCCGTGGTTCTACAAGGGGTTCAATGAGTTCCATCTCAGCCTGTTCGATGACGCCCTCGCGTCGTTCGAGCGTGCCGCGGAACTTGACCCCGGCGACGCCGAGACCTGGTACCGCCAGGCGATGATCTATTACACGAGGTCGGACTTCGACTCCGTGTCGCGGTTGCTCGAAAAGAGTTACGGGCTCGACCCGTTGTCGGAACCGACCGTCGTGGCGTGGATCGACGTATTGCGGATCCAAGGTGAGGAAAACCGCGCGGGCGCGATCATCGAGGAGGCGTTATCCCGCCTGCCGGACTCCGCTGCGATCGTGTATCGCGATGGGTTGACCGAGTTGAATGCCCGCGATGACGCAGCGGCCGAGCGGGCGTTTCGCCGCGCGATCGAGTTGGACCCGGCGATGCGGGAACCCTACGAACACTTGGCCGGGTTGCTCTCGCGGACGGGGCGCGAAGCCGGGTCCAGGCGGCACCGTAATATCAGCACGCGACTCAATGATTATTCCAGGAACAGCCGGCTCCTGGAAAGCCGTATGGTCGACGCCGTCGACGGCGCGATCCCTCTGCTTCTCGCCGAGGTCGAACTCACCGCGGACCATACGGAAACCGCGCTGCGCTGGTTCCGGCGTGCAATCCAACTCGGTGGCTACGCCGAACGCAACACCGCCGGGCAGGCGGAAGCGCTGTTCCGGCAGGGCCGGATCGAGCTGGGGGATCGAGTCCTCGCCGCCGCGAAGCCGGGGAGCGCACGCGCGCTTCTGGCGCAGGTGGCACGTGAGATCGCGGCGGACAACGCGACGCTGGCGCGCGAGTCGTTGGACCGTGCGCTTCGCCGCGCGCCCGACGAGGCGCAGTTCCTCAGGCGCGCCGCCGACTATGCTAGAGAACTTGGTGACGCTGCACGTTCCGACGAGTTGCTCGAGCGTTCGGTCGGCGCGGAAACGCTTTCGACGGCTCCGGATCCGGACTAACGGCCGGCCGGCGTTCGCGCTCTAGGTCAGCTCGAAATCGACGATCACCGGTAGGTGATCGCTCGCCACGCGGGAAGCGCGCAAGCGGCAACGCCGCGCATGCACGACGCTCAGCCCACGGTAGTACAGTCGGTCGAGCCCGCCGGTCGGCGAAAACGAAGGGAATGTCCGGATCGCTCCGTTGAGTTCGTCGTCGCCCTGAGTGGCGCAGTGAAAGTCGAGGATCTGGGTGAAGATCGGATGCAGCATCGAGCGCCAGTCGTTGAAATCGCCGGCGACGATGCACGGCCGCTCCGGCGTCAGCGATTTGTACTCGTCGGACTTGACGAGCCGCCCGACCTGCTGCGTGCGCTCCTTCGGGGACAAACCCAGGTGGAGGTTGAACACCTCGATCCACTTAGGGCCGGAGCTTCTCTCGATCCGTAGTGTCGTGTGCTGGCAGCCGCGTCGCTTTCTCTTGCCGATTGTGAGATCGATGTTGCGCTCGCGCTGGATCGGGAACCGGCTCAGTGTTGCGTTGCCGTAACGCCCGGTACGAAGGCGTACGTTGTGGCCGACAGCGTAGTACGGGTAGTCGACTAACTGAGCCAGTTTCTTCGCCAAATCGAGACGCTTGGAACGCCGCGCCCCATCGTCGACCTCTTGCAATAGGATCAGATCAGCATCGTGGTGGTACAGGATGTCGGCGATCCGGTCGAGCCGAAAACGGCGGTCGACGCCAATGGCACGGTGTATGTTGTACGTGAGGACACGCAGGCGCACAGCAATTCCTTTGGTACATGAGTACTATGGAGCAAGCCCCGCGCACGGGCAAGGACAGTCGCGAGCGAGAACACAGTGAGAACGATCCCGATCATTATCTTGGCCGGCAGTGATGGCCGTCCGAGTGAGTTGCCCCGCGGCGCGAACGTCGGCAAGTTGTTGTCCGGCATCAAGGGGGCGGACATCACGATCGACGGTGCCCCGCTCGTCTGCAACGTGGTGCAGAGGATTTACGCCGCACGGTCGTTCGGCCCGGTCTATATCGCCGGTCCCGCACGGGTCTACCGCTCGATTTGTCCCGATGTCGAACTGATCGATACGAACGCCGATTTCGGGACCAACATCGATCGTGCTCTACGGATCATCCAGGCGCGTCATCCCGGTGACCCGGCCGCATTCATCACGTGCGACATCCTCCCCGAGCCAGAGACGCTCGACGCGATGGCCGAGAACTTCAGGGACGCGTTTCCATGCGATCTCTGGTTCCCGGTCGTGCGCGTCCCGGAAGATCCGCAGCAACTCGGCGTGTCGGCCTGGAAGCCGAGGTACCGGTTGATCCCCGCGCCGGGCCAGCAGGTGGTGGAAATACTCGGCGGGCATCTGGTGATCGTCCAGCCGGCCGCGCTGCGGATCGACTTTCTGCGCCGCTTGTTCCGCCATGTGTACGCGACACGCAACCGCAACTTGGCCTACCGGCGAACGGTGGTGGTGTCCAAGATGATCGGGTCGCTGCTGGCCGAAGATTTTCGGCGATTGTTATCGGGACGCCGTCCTGACGTCACCTGGACGACGGTCCGCGCCGGTGTCTCGGGGGCGAGCAAGCTGGGTCGCGGCCGAATCACGATCCCACAACTGGAACGCATGCTGGCCGATGTGCTGATCCAGCGCGACCGGATCCGCAAGATGGGGCGCTGCGTGCGCGTCTCGCTGGTTGACCAACTCTCCCTGGCGCTCGATATCGACACCGAAGAGGAAGCACTCAACTGGGGCTCTTCGTGAAGCCTGAGGAGTTCGTCAGCCTCAGAACAGGCGCAACTGGGTGTCGTCTCCGATGACCTGGTCGAAATCCAGACCCAAGATTCCTAATACCGGGTCCGCGACGCCGCGCACCTGCTTTTGCACGTAGTGTTCGTAGTCGATCGCCGAACTGCGCTGTGCGGCCGGTTCGGGTCCGTTCACGGTGATGTAGTAGCGCACGACGCGAGGCGCGGGACCCGGCAGTTTGCGTGCGGCGGCGACGTGCGGCGGGGTCGTCGTGGTGTAACTGTTCAGCGCTCGGCGCAGCGCCTTGCGGTAGACGAGCTCGTCATCGAAAACGCCGCGCCGCAGATCGGCCACCAGTTTCCGCAGGTAACTCGTGACATCCCGGTCGCGAAATAATCGTTCAAACAGGTCTCGTTGCGCGCGCCGCGCGAGAGGCGTCCAGTCGCGACGCACAGCTTCCAGTCCGGTCAGGACCACTTCGTCGCCGGCGTCGGTTTGCACCAGCCCGGCGTACCGTTTGCGAGCACCAGCCCCACCCCGTTTTCCCGCCGGTAGCAACAGCCGCAAGTACAGGCGCTCGAATTCTAGGACCAGCCGGCTCTCGACCTTCCAGTGGTCCCGCACGTGGGCTGTCAGTTCGTCGTTGATTTGCTGTGCCAGCTCGCCTGCTCGGCTCGCCGCCTCCGCGGGATCGGTCGTGCCGGAGGCGACGAACAGGCTGTCGGTGTCGCCGTAGAGCACGTCGAACCCCAGCGTTTCGAAACGCGCCTTGCTCCACAGCAGGATCTCGCGTCCAAACCCGGTAATCGCGTTGGCCAGGCCGGGTAGGGCGAAGCGGCACGCCGAGGTCCCCAGCACGCCGTAGAACGAATTCATCAGGATCTTGATCGCCTGACTCTTGACCTCGTCGCCGGCTTGCTTCGCCGCGGCTCGTTGGGGCGCCAGCTCGTCCAACAATTTCGGGAGGATGCCCGCGGCTCGTGCAAAGGTCGCGCCGTTCGGCGCCTCGATGGGGTCATCGTCCCAGGCGGCCTCGATGATCCCCAGCGGATCGATATTGAAGGTTCGCACGACGCTCGGGTAGAGGCTCTGAAAGTCGAACAGCATCACGTTGCGGTGCAGACCGGTTCGCGGGTCGAGCACGTGACCGCCGCTTTGCTCCTCCAGTTCGTCCCGGTCCCGCGCCGCAGGGGCCACACGGCCGCGCTTCGACAACTCGGACAGGTACAGGAAATCGAACGATGCCACGCTGGCCGAAACACGGTCTGGAGGCATCCCGGTCAGCGCCGACCGTTCAACGGTCAGCGGGAGCAGGCGAAGCCGATCGAGGATCTCGAGCACGAGTTGCGCGTCGTCGAGGTTGTAGTCCGCGAGCGCCTCGGGGTCGTCTCGCCAGCGCCGCGCGATCTCGGCGGCGCGGTCGCTTCCGGTGATCGTCTTGGTCTTGCCCAGCACCGTCCGCGCCACCGCATTGAGGGAGTAACTCTCCATCTTGATGAACGAACCCCGCAGCAGGTCGATCCCGTCGAGGACCACGCGCCCGGGTAGGCTGGCCTGCGATCGGCCGCGTCCGGTCTCGTCCCGGCGAACCCTCAACGGTTCGGTCCCGCGTCCCAGGGTCAGGCGAACGCCGCATCTGCCGGCGATTCCGTCGAGGACCGCCAGGTCGAAGTCCACCACATTCCAACCTGTGAGGATGTCGGGATCGAGTTCGCGGATCCGGCGGACGAACGCACGCAGCAGTTCGTGTTCGCTTCGATACCCGGTCGCGTTGGACGGCATGTCGCCGTCGGGCCGGTAGATCAACACCTCGTCCGCGCCGCAACCGGACAGGCCTATTGAATACAGTATGCGTGCCCGCGAGTCGGTTTCGATGTCCAGCGAAAGCACCGACAGGTCCGGGGTCCACTCGGCCGGTTTGATGTGCGGGTTCTCGAATACCACGTCGACCCCGTTGCCGGGCCGTTCGTCACCGTCGATCTCGAGCGTCCCGCGGATCCCGCGGTCGATCAGGTAGCGGTAGGCGAAGCGGACATCGGCTTCGAAGCACTCGATCCCATCCGCCTGCAACCGCTCGCGGAGCGGGGGCACTTGATGGGGCGTGTCGATTTCGACTCGGGCCACCGGCCGCCGGTCCAACGTTCGGCGCTGCGTATCCCGTTCGACGATGCGCGCGCCCAGACCGGCGGCCCGCTCGGCGTCGGCGGCAGGGACCCAGAAGTGCGGACGTTCCCGGTCGTCGCGCAGCAGAAACGATTCGCCGGACGCCAACTTACCGTAGAGGTGGACGACGGCGCGATTCGACTCGATCCGGTAGGTGGGTTGCAGGATGAATCCCAACGGCATCCGCGCATTATGCCGTGCCTCGATCCGCGTCTCGGATATTCTTCCGTAACGTGTCGGAATCGGCTATTCTCCCTGTATCCGAACAATTTGACTCGTGGAGGTTCCGATGAGCATTCGTCTAGGCGACATCGCGCCCGACTTCACTCAAGCCTCGACCCAGGGCGAGATTTCGTTTTACGAGTACGTAGGCGATCGTTGGGTCGTCTTGTTCTCGCACCCCAAGGATTTCACCCCGGTTTGCACCACCGAACTCGGCGCGGTGGCCCGGCTTAAGCCCGATTTCGACCGTCGAAACGTCTGCGTGCTGGGCCTGTCCGTCGATCTCACGGAAGATCACGAGAAGTGGTCCGCGGATATCGAGGAGACCCAGGGTGTGGCGCTGAATTTCCCACTGCTGGCCGATCACGATCGCAAGGTGTCGAACCTGTACGACATGATCCACCCCGAAGCCGATGACACCATGACGGTACGTTCGGTATTCGTCATCGACCCGAATCGAAAAGTCCGCCTGATGATCACTTACCCGGCGAGCACGGGACGGAGCTTCGATGAGATCCTTCGCGTGATCGATTCGCTGCAACTCACCGACAGGCACAAAGTCGCGACCCCGGTCAACTGGCAAAACGGCGACGATGTGATCATCCTGCCGGCGATCAGCGACGAACAGGCTAAGGAGTTATTCCCCGAGGGCTGGGAAACGAAGAAGCCGTACCTGCGGATAACCCGCCAGCCGGGCGTACCGCGACCTGTTTGAGTTCGCTACCGGGCGGGAGATTGGGTCCCTCGGTCGGGCGTGACGTAGAGCCCGCCGATCGATTCGTCGGGTCCGATCAGGAACGCGATTTCGATCAGCCGCTCATCGTCCGAAAAACGCGCAGCGCGAAAGAACGCTCGGTAGTTCTGCTTTTCTTCTTTCCGCGTGGCGACGACCTCGACCTCTTGGCCGTACTCGGTCAGCACCTTGTCGCGGAGGTCGATCAGGTCCTGCATCGAGAATTCTTGCTTGTACGGTTCGGAGAAACTCGCGTAGAGTTCGTCCAGTTTCCCGTCGTAGAACTGCTTCGTGAACCGCTCGATACGAGCCCACTCCGGGGAAATGAATTTGGCCAGCCGGGCCTCGCCGATGATGTTGACCGCCATATCGCCGTCATCCGCGTCGGGGGCCTCGGGTTGCGGGATCTGCGCCGGAGCGGCGGTATTCTCCTCCATGGGTTCGGGTTCGCTTCCGCAAGCGATGGCCAGCAGGAGCATGAGAGACAGGACGAACAATCGCATGAGGATCTCCTTCAGTGACTTTATAATCTAGTGATCGTTTCATGTCGAACGCTCACCCGGGGAGGGACCGATGGATACGTCGCGAAAGGGTTTCGTCCGGCCGGCCGCCGAGGCCGAATTCGCCGAGGTGCGGGCAGGAACGGCCACCCGCTCCCAGGTGCTGCTTGGACCCGCTGAAGGGATGCCACACTTCGCCATGCGACGGTTCGTGATGGGCGAGGGCGGCGGGATGCCCCGGCATACGAATACGGTCGAGCACGAGCAATTCGTCCTGCGCGGGCGGGCACGGATCAGCATTGGCGATGAGCGTTTCGAGGTCGGCCCCGAGGATGTTGTATTCATTCCGGCGGGGGTGGCCCACGATTACACGGTCCTGGAAGCACCGTTCGAGTTTCTCTGCATGGTGCCCAACCTTCCCGACACGATCGAGTTGGAGTCGTCCGGGGAACGCGGGCGGACCACCCCGTGAAGACCTCGATGTCGCGCATTGCCGCGCCGGCACTTCTCGTTTTGTTCGCGCTCGCCGCACCCGTCGCGGGAGCGCAGGGCGTGGATGCCGGCCGCACGCTGCACGACCTTTTTGACCGCGAATGGCAGGTCCGCCTGGCGGAATTTCCGCGCCTTGCGACCTCGGTCGGGGTCCACGATGCCAACGACCGGTTGAGTTCGTTCTCGCTCGAGTCGCTCGCCCGTCGCGACGCACTATGGCGCGGCTTCCTCGCCGAACTGGACAACATTCTGCTGGAGGCCCTCTCCGAGGAGGATCGGATCAACGCCGCGATCTTCCGCGCCCAACTCGAGGACCGCGTCGCCGGCTACCGGTTCGGTGCATACCAAATCCCGTTCAATGCGGATTCCAGCTTCTGGGCCGGTTTTGCGCGATTGCCTTTCAATACCCCGTTGGAGAACGTGACCGATTACGAGAACTATCTCTCGCGGCTGGGCCACTGGCCCCGTGTCGTCGACGAACAGATCGCGCTGATGAGGATGGGTCTCGAAAACGGCATGACGCAGCCGGGCGTTGTGCTCGACGGGATCGAGAGCAGCGCGCAGGCCCATGTCGTGGAGAACCCCGAGGAAAGTACGTTTTACACTCCGTTTCGTGAGTTCCCGGTGGGCGTTCCCGACGGCGACCGAGCGCGGCTCGCAACGGCGGCGCGCGCGCTGATCGAGACGTCGATCGTGCCGGCGTACAGCAAGCTGGTGACTTTCCTGACCGAGGAGTACATCCCGGGAGCGCGCACGGAACTCGCCGCGACCAGCCTGCCCAACGGCAGGGAGTACTACGCCCAACGGATCAGGCACTTCACCACGCTCGACCTGACCGCCGAGGAGATCCACCAGATCGGGCTCGAGGAAGTGGCGCGTATCCACACCGAGATGCAGGCGGTGATCAAGGAAGTCGAATTCGAAGGGAGCTTTGCGGAGTTTCTGACATTCCTGCGTACGGATCCGAGGTTCTACCCCAAGACCGCGGAGGAACTCCTGCGCGAAGCGGCCTACATTTCCAAGCGGATGGACGGCAAGTTGCCCGCGCTGTTCAAGACGTTGCCGCGGCAACCGTACACCGTCGAGGCGGTGCCCGACTCGATCGCTCCCAAGTACACCGCGGGTCGCTACGTTTCCGGAAGGGCGGGAGGGACGCAACCGGGCCGTTACTGGGTTAACACGTACGGGCTCGAAACCCGGCCGTTGTACAACCTCGAAGCGCTCACGTTGCACGAGGCCGTCCCCGGGCACCACCTCCAGGGAGCGCTCGCCGCGGAACTCGAGGACCTGCCCGATTTTCGCCGCTACTCCTACCTCTCGGCATTCGGTGAGGGCTGGGGGTTGTACTCGGAGTGGCTCGGGATCGAGGCCGGGTTCTACACCGATCCCTACAGTAATTTCGGGCGGTTGACGTACGAGATGTGGCGGGCCTGCCGCCTGGTCGTCGACACGGGCGTGCACGCGTTCGGTTGGTCGCGCCAGCGGGTCGTGGACTATCTCGCCGCCCACACGGCGTTGTCGTTGCACGAGATCGGCACGGAGACAGACCGTTATATCTCCTGGCCGGCGCAAGCGTTGGCCTACAAGATCGGTGAACTCAAGATCAAGGAACTCCGTCGGCGCGCCGAGGCGGCGCTCGGTGATCGCTTCGATGTCCGTGAGTTTCACGATGCCGTCCTGCTTTCGGGGTCGATCCCGTTACGCGTCCTCGAGCAAAAGATCGATCGCTTCATTGAAGAGCAAAAGAACGCGCTGGCCGCGGCCGAGTGAACGGTTGAAAGCCGTCGCCGTTGCACTCGCCGCCGTCGCGTCGCTAGCGTCGTACGCCGCGCTCATCGGCTGGCTCAAGACGGTTTACTTTCTCAGGCCGTTCGGGCTCTCGCCCGCAGCGCTGGGTTCCGGCTGGGTCGAGTCGGCGTTTCAAAGTTGGTACGTCGTTCAAAACCTAGTCTATTTCACGTGGATCGTTTGGCTGGTCGTCCAGACCCGTCGTTTCACTTTCGCGCTCGTCGCCGTGGTCTACTCCCTGATCCCACTCGCAACGCACTATGCGTTCCTGCACTACGACCGCACTTGGGTCCGCTGGTGGGTCGATCATCAGCACACATGGCTCAAACTGGTCCCCTTGCTTCTGCTCGCCCTCGTGGTCGTGGGCCGGATTCGTGGGGGGCCCCTGGAGTGGCGTTGGCGGCACGGCGCCGCCGGGCTCGTTCTGCTCGGCATGGTTGTTGGCTCCTGGGGTCTGTCGGCCGCGAAACACTTCGGCAGCTACGATGCGGAGCGCATCCTGCATCGCCCGGATGAGTTGCTCCCGCGCGTGGAGTTGACCTGGAAGGATTCGCCGCCGGCCGGTTGGGAAGTCGGCCGGGACCTGTTCTTGCTTCACGAAGACAGGCAAACGCTGGTCGTCGTGGAGTTCACCACCGGCACCGGGTGGGAGCGCCGCATGCCGCGAGTGCATACGATCGGCCGTGGCGAGTTGCGTCACGTCGTCGTATCGCCGCGTACCGCCGTCCAGCCCGGCGGGCAATATCTCTAGCGCGGTACGGTATGATCCCCATGGCGAAGGGTTCCGCGGAGGATGACAAATTGAGAAAAGGGATGATTCTTATGGGTCCGGTGTGCGCGTTCGTGATGTTGACACCGTTTGCCGTGGCCGACGATTGGCCGCAGTTCCGCGGGATCCACCGCAACGGGGTTTCGCACGAAACGGACCTTGCCAAGGAGTGGGGTGAGAAGAGTCCCAAGGAAATATGGCGCAAACCGCTCGGTCCCGGCTACTCCGCCGTGTCGATCGTCGGTGACCGGCTCTACACCATGTATGCCGCCGAGATTGACGGCCAGTGGAAGGAAGTCGCCGTCGCGCTGTCGGTGAAAGACGGCGAGGAGCTCTGGCGTACTCCGCTGGGCGAGCGCTTCGACAACGAGTTCGGCGACGGCCCACGGGCGACTCCGACCGTCTCGGGAGACCGAGTCTATGTCTTGGACTCCGGCGGCACGTTCGCAGCGTTGGAGACAAAAGACGGCTCGATCGTCTGGTCGATGGACTTCACGGAAAAATTCGGTGTCGAAATCCCGCGCTTCGGGTACTCGACGTCGGTGCTCGTGGACGGCGACCAGGTCATCGTTCAGGGCGGCGGCGGCGACGGTGACAACTACGTCGGAATCAACAAGTACAACGGTGAAATAGTGTGGGCGCGCGGCTCCGGCACGGCCGGGTACACCTCGGCCTTGCCCTTGACGGTCGGGGGCAAGAAACGGTTCGTCTACGTGGCCGGCGGCCAGTTGGTTTGCATCGACGCGGCGGGCGGTGAGGTCTGGTCCCACGAATGGCCGCAGGGCGAAACGCACGCCATGCCGATCCACATCCCGCCGGACAAGCTGTACATGGCCGGGGCCGAAGGCGTCGGCGCACGGTTGTTCCGTGTCAACGAGGCCGATGGAAAGGGCGAGGTCGAGTTGCTCTGGGAGCAACCGTTCATGCGCAATCACTTCAGTTCCGCGGTCGTTCACGAGGGAACGATCTACGGCTTCGACAATGCAACGCTCAAGGCGATCTCCGTCGAAGACGGGAAGCTGGCCTGGGGCAAGCGCGGCCTCGGGAAGGGTTCGTTGATCCTCGCCGACGGCCATCTGCTGGTGCTTTCGGACCGCGGCAAGTTGGTGCTGGTTGAGGCAACGCCTGTGGCTTACAAGGAAAAGGGCAGCTTGCAGGCACTGGAAGGTCGGTGCTGGACGGCGCCGGCCCTCGCCGACGGCCGGTTGTACCTGAGAAACCACGACGAACTCGTCGTCTACGACCTACGGTAAGGAGGCCGCGATGCGTTCGGCGAATCGCTTATTCACTCTGCTGCTGTTGAGTCTGGCGGTCATCGCGCCCGCCGCCGCTGCGACCCTCGACGAGGTGATTGCGAAACATATCGAAGCGCGTGGTGGCCGGGACAACTGGGACAAGATCCGGTCGATCCGGATGACCGGGGACTTTACCGCGTTCAGCAGGGTCGCTCCGTTCACGCTCACCCGCGCCCGCGACAACAGCTACCTACTGGACACCAAGTTGAACGGGCGCGTCGTGATCATCGGTCACGACGGCGCGACGACCTGGTGGAACAACCACTGGTTCAAGGAAGGTGCCGAGCGGATGACGGGGATCGATTCCGAGGTGGCCAGGGCCGATGCGTATTTCGTCAACCCGCTGTTCAACTACCGAGAGTTGGGGATGACGGCCGAGTACCTCGGCGAAACCGAGTACGAGGGGATGCCCGCGCTGGGGATCAAGCTGACCCGTCCCGACGGCGCGGAGGAGACGTGGTACCTCGATCCTTCGTCGTACCTGGAGTACGCGAGGACGTCACCCGGCTCCGATTTCGGACGCCCGCTGCCGCAACGCACATTCTACGACGACTTCCGTGAGATCGAAGGCGTCATGATCCCGTTTCTGGTCGAAACACAGTGGTACACGCGCAATCGTGTGATGCACGTGAACAACGTGGAGGTCAACATCGAGGTCGATCCCGCGATGTTCAGCATGCCCTCACCGGAGGGCATGGCCGAACTGCTTAACATGGTCGGCAACTGGAAGGTCGCGGTGGCGCAGCGCGACCGCCCCGGTGGCCCGCTCAAGGAGAGCGAGCTGGAAATCGACATCGCCTCGATCATGGATGGCCAACTGATTCAGACGAACTACGCCATGGACGACGGATACCGGGTGCAGTGGTCGTTGTCCTACGACGCTTCTCGCAAGATTTACAGGTTGACCCGGTTCCACTCGGGGGCCGGATACATGGATATCCGCCAGGGGACTTTCGATGACGACGGGAAGTTGACGTTGAGCAACCTCGAGACGGAAACTCCGTACCAGGGCGTCGAACTGACGATGTATGGGAGGTTCAACGTCCTGGAAATTGCCGCCGATAGCTTCAAGATCGAGCGCGAAGCGTCGATCGACGGTGGTAAGAACTGGTGGGTTGCGGCGACCGAGGTGTATACGCGCAGGCCCTGAGGGGATGCCTGCCCTATATTAGTTCCGATGACCGAACGCGGAACCAGACGACGTGGCGGGGTGCTCGAAAAGACCCGCGACTTGACCAAACGCCCGGAACTCTACCGGGTGGTCCTGCACAACGATGATTACACCGCGATGGAATTCGTCATCGACATCCTCGAAGCGATCTTCCGCAAGAGCCCGGCCGAAGCGTACCGCGTGATGATGCACGTGCACCAGACGGGAATCGGGATTGCCGGTGTTTACACCCATGAAGTAGCGGAGACCAAAGTCGCCGAAGTCCACGACCGCGCCAAGGAATCGGACTACCCGTTGCGGGCGAGCTTCGAGGGAGAATAAAGTAGCGGATCAGCGGGTAGAACACGCAGCTGCATGATGGAAGGGAACGGTCGGTACCGATGTTCAGCTCCAGTTTAGAAATGGTCCTACATGTGGCTTTTCGCGAGGCCGACAGCCGGCGTCATGCGTTCCTGACCCTCGAGCACCTGCTGTTCGCGATCGCCCACGATTCTCGCGGCGAGGAAATTCTGTTCGCCTGCGGCGCGAACATGCCGCAGCTCGTCGAACAACTCAAACAACACCTCGCCGAGGGGGTCGAAACCCTTCCCCAGAACAACGAGGTCGAACCGACCCAGACGATGGCGTTCCAACGCGTGTTGCAAACCACGGCACTTCACGTGCAGAGCTCGGGGCGCGGGGAGGCCGAGGTCGGCGATGCGCTGGCGGCGTTGCTCCAGGAGGCCAAGAGCCGCGCTGCCCAACTGCTCGCGACGCAAGGCGTGACCCGATTGGATGTGCTGAACTTCATATCGCACGGCATCTCCAAGGTTCCGCGGGCGGCCGGCGGCGAGGAGTTCGCGGCGGGCGTCGATGGGGAACGGGCAGAATTCACGGCCGGCGATCCGTTGACGGCGTATGCGCACTGCCTGACCGATCGCGCGAAACGCGGGGAACTGGACCCGTTGATCGGCCGCGAGACCGAAATGTTGCGCACGCTGGAAGTGCTGTGCCGTCGCCGTAAGAACAATCCGGTGTTCGTCGGGGACGCGGGTGTCGGAAAGACCGCCCTGGTCGAGGGCCTGGCCCAACGTCTGGTCGGCAACGATCTCCCCGACCTTCTGGAGGGCGCCGAGATCTACTCGCTCGACGCCGGCGCGCTGCTGGCGGGCACGCGCTATCGCGGGGATTTCGAGGAACGCTTCAAGGCGTTGATCGAGGCCCTCGGGCGCCGTCCCAAACCGATCCTCTTCATTGACGAGTTGCACATGATGGTCGGCGCCGGCGCGACCAGCGGCGGGACGATGGACCTGGCCAACCTGATCAAGCCCGTGTTGGCCGGCGGGCAGATCCGCATGATCGGGTCGACCACGTTCGACGAGTTCAAACAGTTGGAAAAGGACCGCGCGTTGCACCGGCGGCTGCAGAAAATCATCATTGACGAACCCAGCGTTGAGGAGACCGTCCAGATCCTCAACGGATTGAAAAAGCGCTACGAGGCCCACCACGAGGCGGTGTACACCGAGGCCGCCGTGCTCACGGCGGTGCGTCTCGCGCAGCGACATCTGAGGGATTACAAATTACCGGACTCCGCCGTCGACGTGATCGACGAAGCCGGTGCGATGGTGCGGTTACGTGAGAAAGGCGACAGCCGGAGAACCGTCGAGGACACCGATATCGAGAAGGTGATCGCTCGTATGGCGCGGATCCCCGATAAACAGGCGACGGTATCCGACAAGGAACGGCTGCGCACGTTGGCCGAATCTCTCAAACGCGTCGTCTTTGGCCAGGAAGAACCGGTTGATCTCGTCGCCAAGGCGATCCTGCGCGCGCGCGCGGGCCTCGGGCACCCCGACCATCCGGCGGGCTGTTTCCTGTTCACCGGTCCGACCGGCGTCGGGAAGACCGAATTGGCGAAGCAGTTGGCGCGTCATCTCGGGAACGAGTTCACGCGCTTTGACATGAGCGAGTACCAGGAAAAGCACGCCGTCGCCCGTTTGATCGGGGCGCCACCCGGCTACGTCGGTTTTGAGCAAGGCGGATTGCTCGTCGATGCCGTCCGTGCGCACCCCTACAGCGTCGTCTTGCTCGATGAGATCGAGAAGGCACACGCCGACCTGTTCAACATCTTGTTGCAGGTCATGGATCACGCCACCCTGACGGACAACACGGGGCGCCGCGCCGACTTCCGCCAGGTCGTCCTGATCATGACCTCGAACGCCGGATCGAGGGAGTTGTCCGCGCGCGGGATCGGTTTCGGGGGGAAGGGCGCCAAAAACGCGCGGGCGCGCGCAATGGCCGCGATCGAGAAGGTGTTTCGGCCCGAGTTCCGCAACCGCCTGGATGCGATCGTGCCGTTTGGCGCGCTGACCCCCGACGTGATGGAAACGATCGTCGATAAGTTCATCCTCGAACTCGAAGCGCAACTCCGCGAGCGTCGCGTGGCATTCGTGCTGGATCCGGCGGCGCGCCGCTGGCTGGCCGAGCGCGGCTACGACGAGACGTTCGGTGCGCGTCCGTTGGCGAGGCTGATCCAAACCGAGGTCCGCGACCGGTTGACCGACGAGATCCTGTTCGGCGACCTGGAACGTGGCGGGACGGTCACGATCGAACTCGCCGGCGACCGTCTCGAGTTCAAGATCGATGCACAAGCGCCGCCGCAGGACCATCCCCCGGCTCCGGCCGACGTGGGCTGACCGGGGTTCGGCCTCGATGCCCGTCTATTCGCTCGGCGACGAGCTCGTCTTCCCACCGGTGGACGGCGCCGAGGACGGTCTGGTCGCGGTCGGCGGGGATCTTTCGATGGAACGGTTGGTGCTGGCCTACTCCAGTGGTCTGTTCCCGTGGTACGAGGAAGGGCAACCGATCCAGTGGCATTCGCCCGACCCGCGCTACGTGATCACCTCCGATTCGTTTCACGTCCCGCGCCGACTCGCACGCAGCCTCCGTTTGAATCCGTATCGCATCACCTTCGACCTCGCGTTCGAGCGCGTCATCGAGGCCTGCGCTCGCACCGAGCGCAGGGGCCAGATGGGGACCTGGATTACCAAGGACATGCACGAGGCCTACACCCGCTTGCACACGGAAGGGCTGGCTCATTCGGTCGAGGCTTGGCAGGAGGACCGGTTGGTCGGTGGCCTTTACGGGGTTTCGCTCGGTGCGGTGTTCTTCGGTGAGTCGATGTTCGCGACGGCTCCCGACGCCTCCAAGATCGCGTTCGTCAGGCTGGTCCGCCAACTCGAAGCATGGGGGATCGAACTGGTCGATTGCCAGGTCCACACCGACCACCTGGAACGCTTCGGAGTGCTCGCATGGCCCCGTCAGCGCTACCTTCGGGCGCTCGCCGCCGCGCTCGAGCAACCCACGAAGCAAGGGGAGTGGCGCTTCGCATGTTAGCCTCCGCGAGGTTCACTTGGAACTGTTCGGCGACCACGCCGAGTCGGCGGCCACGGACCCGCAGCGCATACACTCCCACGGATGGACGCGTCTCCGGTGAGGTTTCTCGAGCGCTTCCGGCTCGGCCGGGTCTGCGCGACGCTCAACCCCAGCGCGATTCACGCGGCCCTCGCCGCGATGATCGGGGACGCCGACTGGCGCTTCCGCGCACGCGAGGCGTGCGAGCAGGCCTACGATGCCGAGCTGAGTGCGGCCGTCTTCCGGCGCCGCTTTGCCGAGTTGCTGGGCGTTCCGGAAGACGACTTGCTCTGCTAGGCTGAGGGTCATGCCGCTCGATCGTCTGAACCGCGCCCTACGGTCCGAGATCGCCGCACTCGAAGAGGACGGCCGAGCCAAGGCCCCCGAGCGCGTGATCACCGACTACTTGCCGCCGTGCGGCACGCGCGGTCCGCGCTACAAACTGGTCGGCAGCGAACTCGAGTTCCTGCGCATGAACTCCAACAGCTACCTCTCGCTTTCGAACCATCCCGACGTGATCGCGGCGGCGGACACCGCGGCCCACCGTTTCGGCGTGGGCCCGGGTGCGGTGCGCTTCATCGATGGGACCTTCGGCCCCCACGAGGAACTCGAACGGGCGATCGCGCGTTTCGTGCACCGTCCGGCCGCCCGCATCTTCAATTCCGCCTACACCGCAACACTGGGCGTCGGGTTGACCCTGACGAACAAACGCACGTACTGGATCGGCGACGAGTTGAACCACAATTGCATCATCCGTGCGATGCGTATCGCCAACGTACCGCGCGAGCGGCGTGCGATTTACCGCCACAACGACATGGACCATCTCGAAACGTGCCTACAGGCGGTGGCCGAGGGGACCGAGCGGGTGGTCGTGATCTTCGACGGCATCTTCTCGATGCGTGGCGACTTCGCGCCGGTCGACCGGATCGACGCGATCGTGCGGCGGCACCACGAACGTTTCCCCGAGGGCGTCGTCACCGTGATGGACGATTCACACGGGATCGGCGCCTACGGAGCGACCGGACGCGGCACCGACGAACACTGTGGCGTGCCGGCCGATATCATGACCGGCACCTTCGGGAAGGCGTTCGGGGTCAACGGCGGCTTCGTCGCGGGCAGTGCCGAACTCGTGGATGCGATCCGCCAGAAGGCCGATACCTACATTTACACGAACCCGTTGGGCGCGGCCGACGCCGCGGCAGCGTTGGCGGCGGTACGGATCGCCGCTGGTAAGGAAGGGCGTCGCCGGCTCGCCAACCTTGCTGCCCGCACCGAACAGTTCCGGTCCGGGCTGGCGGTCAGGGGGCTCGAATCGATCCCCGGTCCGCATCCCGTGGTCCCGCTCCTGGTGCGCGACACCGCCAAGGCCCGCGCCTGGGTGCGCGGTTTGTACGATCGCGGTGTCCTCGCCGTCGCGTTGACGTTTCCGGTCGTCCCCCGGGGCGACGATACGATCCGGTTCCAGGTCAACGCGGATCACACCGAGGCCGACATCGACGAGCTGCTGGCGATCCTTCAGGACCTCGCCGCCTAAGGGTCCGGTCTCCCGCTACATTCTCGCTGGCTCAACGCGGCCATTTCAACCAGGGCTCTTCAGCCTCCGCAGACGCCCGGTCAGCGGTCGAAACCATCCGTTCACCGGCCTCGTACACAAGGGGTGGGGCTCCATCAGCTACAGTGGAGGCCACCCATTCACGGAGGTTTCCGACATGATCCGCAAAACATTGGCTATTCCTGCTCTCCTGCTCGCGGCGGTCGCGCTGCCTGTCGCCGCCGAGATGACGCTCGACGAAATCCTCGCGACGAACGTCGAATCACGCGGCGGGATGGAGGCTTTGAAGAACATCGAGACGCTGCGCATGGAGGGCCACATGGCGATGGGGGCCGGGATGGAAGCACCGCTCACCCTGGAGATCCGACGGCCGAACTCGATGCGTATGGAATTCGTGTTCCAGGGCATGACCGGCATCCAGGCCTACAACGGCGAAACGGGTTGGCAAATCATGCCGTTCGGCGGTTCGTCCGAGCCCGAGAAGATGACCGGGTCGGAACTCGAGCAGGTCATCGATCAAGCCGATATCGACGGCCCTCTCGTGGACTATGAAGAGAAGGGCCACACGCTCGAGTTGTTGGGAACCGAAGACGTCGACGGGACCGAGGCCTACAAGCTCAAACTGACCAAGAAGAACGGCGACGAGACGATCATGTTCCTCGACACGGAGTACTGCCTCGAAATCAAGTCGCAATCGACCATCACCGCCCGGGGCATGGAAATGGACATCGAGGTGTCCTACGGCGACTACAAGGAGGTCGCGGGCGTGATGATGGTGCATTCGATCACCCAGGCCGTCGCCCACGGCCAGCCGGGCGGCATGTCGATCACGTTCGACAAGATCGAGGCCAACGTCGAAATTGCGGCGGACCGCTTCGCGATGCCCGAAAAGGAAGAGACCGCCGAAGAACCGGCCGCGAAAGAAGGCGAGTAACCGATGCGACGGTGGGCGGCCCGGGCGAGCGCCGTGCTCGCCGTTCTCGCGGTTTGTTCCGTAACGGATGCTGCGGTCAAGTTCGACTCGAATACCTTCGGCGGATTGAAGGCTCGCTCGATCGGCCCGGCGGTGATGGGCGGCCGGATCGCCGCGTTGGATGCGGTCTGGATCGATGACAAGCTGACGGTCTACGTCGGTGCGGCCACCGGTGGACTGTGGAAGTCGGACGACGGGGCGACGACGTTCGAACCGATCTTCGACGACTACACGATGTCGATCGGCGCGGTCACGATCGATCCGAGCGATCCGAACACGGTCTGGGTCGGCACGGGTGAGGCGTGGACGCGCAACAGCGTGTCGATCGGTGAAGGGGTTTTCAAGACCACCGATGGCGGCAAGTCCTGGAACAACGTCGGGCTGACCGATTCCGAGAGGATCGTCAAGATTCTCGTTCATCCGGGCGAGCCCGACACCGTCTACGTCTGCGCGACCGGCCACCTCTGGGACGCCAACGAGGAGCGCGGTGTTTACAAGACCACGGACGGCGGAGCGTCCTGGGAGCAGATCCTGGCGATCGATGCCGATACCGGATGCGGCGACCTCGCGATGGACGAACAGGAACCGGACATCCTTTACGCGGGCATGTGGCAGTTCCGCCGCGAGCCTTGGTTCTTCACCTCCGGCGGCCCCGGCAGCGGTCTGCACCGTTCGACCGACGGTGGCGAATCCTGGGAGCGGATCGTCGCGGGCCTGCCCGAGGGCGAGTTGGGGCGTATCGCGATCGGCGTCGCGCCTTCGCGTCCGAACGTCGTGTACGCGACCGTCGAGGCCGAGGACACCGGATTTTTCCGTTCGAACGACCTGGGCAAGAGTTGGACCCGGATGACGCATTCGTCCGCGGTGGAGGGGCGCCCGTTCTACTTCTCGCTGATCGTCGTCGATCCGAGCGATCATGACCGCGTCTACAAGCCGGGCACCACGATGGCACTGACGACGGACGGCGGCGAGAGTTTCACCACGATCGCCGGCCGGACCCACTCGGACCACCATGCGTTGTGGATCGATCCGCGCAACGTCCAGCACTTGTTGCTAGGCACCGACGGGGGGCTTTACGAGTCCAACGACCGCGGCGGGAGTTGGACGTACCGGAACTCGATCCCGATCTCGCAGTTCTACCAGGTTAGCTACGACATGGAGCAGCCCTACAACGTCTACGGCGGGCTGCAGGACAACGGGTCCTGGTTCGGGCCTTCGAGCGTTACGACCGGTGTGATGAACAAGCACTGGGAGAACATCGGTTCCGGCGACGGGTTCCACGCCTACGTCGATCGCGCCGACAGCGACATCGTGTACCTCGAGTGGCAAGGCGGGCGCATGCAGCGCGTGCGCAAGAGTAGCGGCGAGGTCAAGGACATCCAACCGCTGGAGCAAAAAGGGGATCCGAAGTACCGTTTTGGCTGGAACGCGGCGATGCATGTGAGCCCCAACCGCGACGACACGATCTATATCGGCGGGCAGTTCCTGTTCCGCTCCCGCGACCGCGGCGACTCCTGGGAGAGAATTTCTCCCGACCTGACCACCAACGATCCGGCCAAACAACGCCAGGGCGAGTCGGGCGGATTGACGATCGACAACTCCACCGCCGAGAACCACTGCACGATCTACCGCATCGCGGAAGAGCCCGGGGACGAGAACACCGTCTGGGTCGGTACCGACGACGGCAACGTCCAACTCACACGCGACGGCGGTGGAAGCTGGGCCGACGTCACGGGCAACATCCCGGACCTCCCGGCCAACACGTGGGTCAGCGGGATCGATCCCTCGCCGCATGACGCGGGGACCGTGTTCGCGGTGTTCGACGGACACCGCACGGGCGACCGTACACCCTACGTCTACCGGACGACCGACTATGGTCGAACCTGGATCTCGCTGGTCACCGAGCAGATCGACGGGTACGCGTTGGCGATCCGGCAGGACCTGGTCAACCCGGAACTGCTGTTCCTCGGAACGGAGTTCGGGTTGTTTATTTCGCTCGACGGCGGTATCGGGTGGGCGCGCTTCAAGGGCAACCTGCCGCGCGCCGGGGTGCGGGAGATCCAGATCCACCCGCGCGAACACGACGTGATCCTTGCCACCCACGGTCGGGGGATCCAGATCATCGACGACATCACACCGTTACGGCACCTCACCGCCGAAACGCTCGACGCCGCGGGGGCGCTGCTTCCGAGCCGGGTCCAGACGATGATCATCCCGTCGAGCCAGCAACGGTTCAACGGCGACAACGAGTTCATCGGGCCGGGGAAACCCTCCGGTGCGTCGATCGCCTATTTCCTAAAGAAACGCCACATGTTCGGCGATCTCAAGATCGAGATCTACGATTCCGAGGGACACTTGATCAAGACGCTGCCGACGACGAAACGCCGTGGTCTCAACCGCGTCGTGTGGTCGATGCGCGGCCGCGCGCCGAAAGTGCCCCCTGCCGCCAGCCTGGTGCCGCAGTTCTTCTCGTTCCTCGGTCCACAGGTGCCCGCCGGGACTTACACGGTCAAGTTGATCCGCGGCAAGGAAACCTACGAGATGCCGCTCGAACTCGTCCCCGACCCGCGCTCCGGCTATACCGCCGAGGAGATGGCCGAGCAGGACCGTGCCGCGGCGCGACTCTACGCGATGGTCGAGCGGTTGACCTTCCTCGTCGAGCGTCTGATCGACTTGCAGGACCAGGCACGCGAGCGGCGTGCCGACCTGAAGGAGCGCGACCGGCTCGGCCAGGGACTGGACGATCTCGTGGAGGCGCTCGAGGGCGAGCGCAAACAACTCGTCGCCACACGCAAGGGCGGCTTCATCGCCGGGGAAGAGCAACTGCGCGAAAAGCTGACCTCGCTCTACGGCAGCATCAACGGCTACGAGGGCAAGCCCTCGAGGTCCCACCTCGATTACGCCGATCTACTCGAGGAGGAGGTCGCGGCGGGGGAAACCCGGTTTGCCGGAGTCCTCGACGCGCATCTCGACGGGTTGAACGCACAACTCCGGCGCAAGGATCGGGATCCGCTGGTCGAGAAATCGCTCGAGCAGTGGGAGCAGGAGCGCCGCCGCTAGCGCCATGCCCGAATTCATTTACACGATGAAGGATCTGCGCAAGGTCGTCCCGCCGAAGCGCGAGATCTTGAAAGGCATCTGGCTGTCCTTCTTCCACGGCGCCAAGATCGGCGTTCTGGGCCTGAACGGCGCGGGCAAGAGCAGCCTGTTGCGCATCATGGCCGGCGAGGACACGGAGTTCGACGGCGAGGCGTTCCCGGCCAAGACCGCGACGGTCGGGTACTTGCCGCAGGAGCCGCAGCTCGACCCGTCCAAGACCGTGCTCGAGAACGTCAAGGAGGCCGTCGCCGAGACCCAAGGGTTGCTCGATCGGTTCAACGAGGTCAGTGACAAGTTCGCCGAGCCACTGGAACCCGACGAGATGGAAAAGCTGCTCGCGGAACAGGCCAGGCTACAGGACGCCATCGACGCCAGTGGTGGCTGGGAACTCGAGAGCCGGCTCGATCTGGCGATGGAAGCGTTGCGTTGCCCGCCGGGCGACGCAACGGTCGAGAACCTGTCCGGCGGAGAGCGCCGCCGCGTGTCGCTGTGCCGCTTGCTGTTGCAACGCCCGGACCTGCTGCTGCTCGACGAACCGACGAACCATCTCGACGCCGAATCCGTGGCCTGGCTCGAGCATCACCTGCACGAGTACCCGGGCACCGTGGTGGCCATCACACACGACCGTTACTTCCTCGACAACGTGGCCGGTTGGATCCTCGAACTCGATCGCGGCGCGGGCATCCCCTGGGAAGGCAACTACTCCTCGTGGCTCGAGCAGAAGCAGCAGCAGTTGGCGCAAGAGGAGAAGGTCTCCACGGCCCGCGCACGCACGATCGAACGCGAGTTGGAGTGGGTCCGCATGACGCCCCGTGCCCGCCAGGCCAAGAGCAAGGCGCGGCTCAGGGCGTACGACGAATTGCTGCGCAAGGACGAGCAGAAGCGTACGGAGATGGATCGCATCACGATCCCGGCCGGTCCGCGGCTCGGGGACGTCGTGATCGAGGCCGACGGCCTCTCGAAGGGCTACGGTGACAAACTGCTGATCGATGACCTCTCGTTCACGCTGCCGCCGGGCGGCATCGTCGGCGTGGTCGGCGCCAACGGCACGGGCAAGACGACCCTGTTTCGCATGATCACGGGGCAGGAGCAACCGGATTCCGGGACGCTGAGGATCGGGGAGACGGTCGAGCTGGCCTACGTCGACCAGAGCCGCGACGACCTCAAACCCGACGACACCGTTTGGCAGGCGATCTCCGAGGGCCGCGAGCAGATCGAACTGGGCAAGCGAAGCGTGGCCTCGCGCGCCTACGTTTCGTCGTTCAACTTCAAGGGCGCCGACCAGCAGAAACTCGTGGGCAAGCTATCCGGGGGTGAGCGCAATCGCGTACATTTGGCGCGGATGCTCAAGAGCGGGGCCAACGTGTTGCTGCTTGACGAGCCGACCAACGACCTCGACGTCGACACACTGCGGGCACTCGAGGACGCGTTGCTCGAATTCGCGGGCTGTGCCGTGGTGATCAGCCACGATCGCTGGTTCCTCGACCGCATCGCGACGCACATACTCGCGTTCGAGGGTGACAGCCAGGTGCTCTGGTTCCGGGGCAACTTCGCGGATTACGAAGCCGATCGCAGGAAGCGTCTGGGTGCCGGGGCCGAGGTGCCCAAGCGGATCAAGTATCGCAAGCTCACGAGGGATTAGGTGGCCGAATCGATCGAACGTCAGCGGGCTTTCCGAATCTTGAGGAACTCCCGTGCCCACATGTCACCCAGCGCGATCTCTCCGGGTGTCATCCCCTTGGCTACCTTCTTCTTGCGTTTCCTCCCGTTCGGGTAACGTGACTCCGCGGCGATGGCGAACCACTTGCGGGCCTGGATCAGGTTCCGTTCGACGCCCCGGCCCGCCTCGTGCATTTCGCCCAGCCGGAATTGCCCCCGGGCGAAGCCGTTTTCAGCCGAGCGGACGTACCACTCGAGGGCACTCTCGAAGTCTTGCTCGCGGCCCTCGCCGCGGTCGAACAGCAGGCCGATGTTGAACTGTGCTTCCGCGGAGTCTTTTTCGGCCAGCGGTAACCACTCGTTGTAGGCGGTTTCGAAGTCGCCCGCGTTGTACGCGTCCAGCGCGGTCTGGAAATCGGCGGGCACGGGACCCGCCGCAAGAAGGACAAACGCCGCCAGAACTGATCGCCGCGCCGCCCTGGTCATGTCTCACCTCCGCCCGAAGGACTCAGTCACCGGTCTCCGCGAGTTCGAGTTCCGGGTACTTGTCCTGAATCCAGCGCATCATGTGTTGGTTCTCGAAGAGTAACACCGGGCGGCGCTCGCGGTCCTCGAGGACCTTGATCGAAAGTGACTGGCGTAGCAACGGACGGTCCCAATCACCGCGTGGCCAGCGGGCAATCTTGAAGCGAATCGGTGTGAGCTTCAACGCGACTTTGTACTCCGACTGCATGCGGAACACCAGCACGTCGAACTGCAACGGACCGACAGCGCCCAGGATCGGAGCCGCGGTGCCCGCGCCAGGCTCGGTGAAGAGTTGCACCAGCCCCTCCTGGGTCAGTTGTTCGAGTCCCTTGGCCAGTGCCTTGCGCCGTTCGACCTCGGCGACTTGCACACGGACGAAGTGCTCGGGCGAAAAGCTCGGGATCCCCTCGAAGCGGAAACCGCCCGTGTCGGAGAGTGTGTCGCCGATGCGGAAGATTCCAGGATCGAATAAACCGACGACGTCACCCGGATAGGCCTCGTCGATCTCGTGGCGGTGGCGCGCCATCAACAACGTCGAGTTGGCCAGGCGTAACTTCTTCTTCGTGCGCACGTGCAACGTGTGCGCACCCTTGCGTAAGCGCCCCGAGCAGACACGCACGAAAGCGATCCTGTCGCGATGGTCGGCGTCCATGTTCGCCTGAATCTTGAATACGAACCCGCTGAACTCTTTCGTCGCCGGATCGATCGGGCCCGCGTCCGACGGGCGGGCGTACGGCGCCGGGGCCATTTCGAGGAAACGCTTCAGGAACGGGTAGACGCCGAAGTTGGTCAACGCGCTGCCGAAGAACAGGGGCGTCAGCTCACCGCGCGAGACCTTGGCGGCGTCGTACGCTTCCCCGGCCCCTTCGAGCAACTCGAGTGACTCGATCAGTTCTGCCGCCTGGTCGCCCATCGCCTCGACCAGCAGGGGGCTGTCCGGCTCGCCTTCAAGCACCCGTTCGACGACCTGCTCCGTGCCGTGGCTGCCGCCCTCGAACAGGTGCAGCCGCCGCGCCAGCCGGTCGTAGACGCCGCGAAACTCCGGGCCCGCTCCGACCGGCCAGTTGATCGGCGTGGCGTGGATCCCGAGCACCTCCTCGAGTTCGCCCATCAGTTCCAACGGGTCGCGACCCCGGCGATCCATCTTGTTGATGAACGTGAAGATCGGGATCCCGCGCATGCGGCAAACCTTGAAGAGTTTGCGCGTTTGCCGTTCGACGCCCTTGCCGGCGTCGATTAGCATCACGGCGCTGTCGGCCGCAGTGAGCGTGCGGTAGGTGTCCTCGCTGAAGTCGTGGTGCCCGGGGGTGTCCAGGATGTTGACGCGAAAACCATCGTGCTCGAACGTCATCACGGAGCTCGAGACGGAAATTCCGCGTTGTTTTTCCAGCGCCAGCCAGTCGCTGGTGGCATGCCGCGCGGCGCGGCGCGCGCGCACCGCGCCGGCCTGCCGGATCGCGCCGCCGTAAAGAAGGAGCTTCTCGGTCAGCGTGGTCTTGCCGGCGTCGGGGTGGGAGATGATGGCGAAGGTGCGTCGCCGGTCGATCTCCCGCCGGAGTTGAGTGTCGTTGATTTCGCTCATGGTTCGATCGAGCGCTGCGCTGCGCCTCGCTCAGGAGGACCGATTATAGAAGCTGAGCCACGAAGCCGCCCCCACGCTCCGGGCTCGCCTCAACGCGCTCGGCCGAAGCGAATCCATAGGACCGCAACCGAGCAACCCAGGACATTGGCGACCAGGTCCCAGCCGGTATTCGAATAACCGCCGACGTTGGTCTCGGGAACGGCCAGCACGGCGCCGAATTCGATGACCTCGTTGAGCGCGCCGAAACCCTGTCCCGCCGCCCACACCAGCAGCATCCGGCCCCAGGTCGGTTCCGCCGCGCCGCCCAGCGCGGCGCGCAATCCTTGCCAACAAACCCAACTCGTCACGCCGAAACCGAACGCGTGCACGAGGTTGTCGTACTTGATCGTTTCGGGGATCAGCCACAGGCTGTAGAGCACAGCATGGTCGCCCTGGATCGGCCAGCTCTCGGGCACGTGAAGAAGTCCGCCGCACATGTGCATGAAGCCCCATGCACTCAACGACCACAGCGCGCCGCCGGTCAGGCGGATCTTCGCATGAGTTACGGCAATGACAGGGAGGACGACCAGGATCGAGCCGATGTAGATCAGGAACTCGTAGTTGGCCCGGCCGACGGCAACGAGAATCGCCAGCAGCAGGTAACCGCCCGTGAACAGCGCCACGGGCAGGGATCCGGTCCATGTCGAATCGCGGGGCATCGATGCTGTCATGCTAACCCAACCGTTCTTAGACACCGCGGCGTGAGAAACGCGAGCGGGGGTGATAACTTCTCGGCACCCGAAGGCGGGAAGCGAGGCGAGACTTGAGCGCAAGCCCATCCCGAAGGTCAGCGTGTCTCGGTGCCCTGCTCCTTTTCGGGGCCTGCGCCAGCGAGCCCGGCTCGGACGGGCCCTCGGCACCCGTCGGCGTTCCCTGGTTCGTGGACATCGCCGCCGAGTCCGGCCTCGATTTCGCCCCCATCCGCGGGGCCTCCGGGAAGTGGTACCTGCCGGAGACGATGGGCGGGGGTGCGGCACTCTTCGATGCCGACGGCGATGGCGACCTCGACATCTACTTCACCAACGGCAATGGCGATCCGGGCAGCGGCGTTCCCGGGCCGATGCCGCCACGCAACCGTTTCTACCTGCAGGACTCCCCGGGCCATTTCGTGGATGCCACCGAGCGCTCAGGTCTCGGCGATCCCGGCTACGGCATGGGTGTGGCCATCCTGGACATCGACAACGACGGCGACCTCGATCTGTACAGCGCGAACTTCGGGCCCGACCGGCTGTTCCGCAATCGCGGCGACGGTAGCTTCGAAGACTGGACCGCAGCGGCGGGTATCGCGGTGGACGGCTGGTCCACCTCGGTAGCGGCCTGCGACTACGACCTGGACGGGGATCTCGATCTGTACGTCGCCCGCTACGTGGAATACGACCGCAGTCGCTTCTGCACGGATCCCGCGGGCCGGCGCGAGTACTGCTCTCCCGAGGCCTACCCCCCGGCGGGCGACGTGCTGTTGCGCAACCGAGGTGACGGCCGTTTTGAGGACGTGAGCGCGGCGGTCGGCCTCGACGCCGCTCGCGGCGCCGGGATGGGAGTGATTTGTTCGGACTTGAACCGCGACGACCGACCGGACTTCTACGTGGCCAACGACCTTGACGCGAACCAGTTGTGGCTCCAGCAAGCCGACGGCACTTTCCGCGATCTTGCCCTGGTGCGCGGCGTGGCCTACAACCTGGAAGGGCGCACCGAATCCGGTATGGGCGTCGTGGCCGCGGACCTGGATAACGATGCCGACATCGATCTGTTCGTCACGCACCTCGTCGCACAGAGCAACACGCTCTACGACAACCTCGGCGGTTCGCTCGGGTTCGAGGACGTGACCGGAGTACGCGGTATGGCCGCCTCCAGCCTTCCCTTCACTGGCTTCGGGACGGCCGCCTTCGACGTAGATCTCGACGGCGATCTCGACCTCATGGTGGTCAACGGTCGTGTCCTGCGCGGAGAACTCCACCCGGGAGTCGATCTGGATCCTCCTTGGGACGGGTACGCCGAGCCCAACCTGCTTTACCTCAACGACGGCCATGGCTCGTTCACCCTGGCATCCGCGGGCAGCTTGCCCGGCGACGTGGAGATCTCCCGCGCCCTGGCGGTGGGCGACATGGACGGCGACGGCGCCCTCGACCTGCTGGTCGCCAACCTGGCCTCACCGCCGCGGCTCTATCGCAACATCGCGCCGCGCCGCGGCGACTGGCTCGCGGTGCGGGTCATCGATCCCGCCCTCCGTCGCGACGCGATCGGCGCGCGTGTACACCTGCTGGGCAGCCCCGCGCAGGAACGCGAGATCACGCGCAGTTTCGGCTATCTCTCCGCCAGTGATTCGGTGGCCCACTTCGGGCTTGGTTTCGGGGCGGAGTTCCAGGGACTGCTCGTGCGCTGGCCCGGCGGCGAGACGGAACTCTTTGCGATCGAAGGATTCAATCGGCGCATCGTGTTGCGACGCGGCGAGGGCAGCGCGCCGTGATCCGGCGTGGCACCGTGACGGGCTTGTGCATCGCACTCGTGCTGGCAGGTGGTCTCGCCGCGTGCACGGATACGCCACCACCGCGGATTCCCGACCCCTTACTCGACGGCATGGAACAACGCGTCGCGGAGCTATTGCGACAGAGCCGGGAGACCGTCGTCGCCCAACCCTATTCGGCCGAGGCTTGGGGCACCCTGGGCGCGGTTTATCAAGCGCACCGCTTGCTGGCCGAGGCCGACCGCTGCTACCTGCGGGCGATCGAACTGGACCCCGGCGACTTTCGCTGGATCTACCTGCGTGCCGTGACACGCGAGGTGGCGGGCGCCGACGCGGAAGAATTACAGGGGCTCTTCGGGGCCGCGGCCCGTCGCCGGCCCAACTACACGGCGGTTCAAGTGCGGCTGGGTGATGCGATGTCCAGCCGCGGCCGGCTGCATGCGGCGCGCGAGGCGTTCGAGAGAGCGCTGCACCTCGATGCCGACCTCGCCGTGGCGCATCGCGGCCTGGGACAGGTTCTGCTGGCGCTCGGCGACGTGGGACGCGGTGTGAGCGAACTGGAACGGTCGGTGACGCTCGACTCGCGCGACGGTTCGGCCTGGGCGGCTTTGGCTCGTGCGCGGAACCGGGCGGGCGATCCTGCTGCCGCGACCGTGGCGGCCGAAAGGGCGCTGCAACTCGGCGCCAGCGCCGGGGCGATGTCGGATCCCGTCTTCGAGGAAGAGATTGTCGGGCGCGGCGCAAGCGGCATGCGGTCGCTGGCCCGCGCCGGGCAGAAGCTGCGGGCCGGGGACTTCGCCGGGGCCCTGGAGGATCTGCGCGTTGCAGATGAGACGCACCCTGAAGATTCGGTCGTGCAGTACTGGATGGGCAACGCCTATCGCGGCCTGCAACAACCCGTCCCTGCCATCGGGCACTATCGCAGGGCGATCGAACTCAACCCGGAGATGGATGCGGCCCATGTCGGCCTGGCGACGACGCTGGAGGAGCAGGGGAGACCGGCCGAGGCATTGCCGCACTTCGAGGCGGCGGTGGCGTTGAAACCGGATGTCGCGGTCAACTGGTTCTCGCTGGCCCGCTGCCGTTTCCGGCTCGGCAATCGCGTCGGTGCGGCGGAAGGGCTGGAGCAGGTTCTGCGCCTGGCTCCCGACAACGGGCCGGCGCAACGACTGTTGCGCGAGTTGCTTGACGAGCAGTAATGGCTGCTGGCTGTGGAGAGCGCGGCCTATACTGATTCGTGCATGCCCCTCCTGCCGGACATAGCCACGCGTCGTATCGAGTCAGAGTTGATGGACGCCCCGTCGTTGGCGCGTGAGCCGCATCGCAAAGCCCTGCGCGGTCTCGCGCGCATCAACGCCGTTTCGCGCAGCGCTGTCTCGATCTGGTCCGTCCTGCATGGGCGGCTGGGGCGCCGGCGTGGAGAGACGTTTCGCGTCCTGGATATCGCTTGCGGTGGCGGCGACGTCGCTGTCGCGCTGCAGCGGTTGGCGCGCCGCGCCGGGGTTCCCCTGCAGGTCGATGGCTGCGACGTGAGCGCTACGGCGGTGAGCCTGGCGACCCGCTACGCGGAGCGTCGCTCGCTCGAGATGACTTTCTTCGAATTGGATGCGATCGCCGGAGCGCTACCGGATGGCTACGACGCTATGATCAGCAACCTGTTCCTGCATCACTTGTCACGCGACGACGCGGTGCTGCTCTTGAAGAAGATGTCCGAGGCGGCGCCGACGGTCGTGGTGAACGACCTGGCACGCGGTCCGTTCGGTTATGCGGCCGCGCTCGTCGGAACGCGGTTGCTGTCGCGCTCGCCGATCGTCCACACCGATGGGCCACGGTCCGTCCGCGCCGCGTTCACGCTCGAGGAAGCGCGTTGGCTGGTGGCACGGGCCGGGCTTGACGGCGCGCGGATCGAGGCCGTGTTTCCGTACCGCTGGCGGATGGATTGGGGCCGCTCGTGAGAGAGCACTACGACGTGGTGGTGATCGGTGCGGGGCCGGCGGGATCGGTCGCGGCCTACACGGCCGCGACGCAAGGCCTCGACGTCCTGCTGCTCGATAAAGCGAGGTTCCCCCGGTTCAAGGTCTGCGGCTGCTGTCTCAACGCGCGTGCGCTGCGAACGCTCGAGGGTCTGGGATTGGGCGGTCTCCCCGCGGAGCTGGGGGCTCGTTCGCTGACGCGCTTGCACGTGCACGCGCGCGCGCGTCATGCGTCGTTCGCCCTTTCCGGCAGCGTCAGCGTTTCGCGGCAGCGGTTCGATGCGGCGCTGGCCCGGCGGGCGGAGCGGGCCGGCGCGCGGTTCGTGGACGGCACGGCCGCCACGATGGGTCCGCCGGAGGGTACATCTCGTCGTGTGGATCTGCGCCTGCCGGACGGCGAGGCGGGGCGGGTTCAGGCCGGCGTGGTGTTGATCGCCGATGGTCTGGCGGGCACGGCACTCCGCGGGCATCGGGAACTCGTCGGCCGCGTTGCCGGGAACTCGCGCATGGGCGCGGGAACGATCGTGGACCACGTTCCTCCCGGGTACGAGGACGCTACGGTGACGCTGGCGTGCGGGCGCGGCGGCTACGTCGGGACGGTTCGTCTGGAGCACGGGCAATTCGACGTTGCGGCTGCGCTGGACCGCGACTGCGTGCGTTCGGCGGGCGGGCCGGGGCGCGCCGTCGAGAACCTGTTGAACGAAACGGGACTGCCCCCGATCCCCGGCCTGGGGGGCTGTTCCTGGCGCGGCACTCCGGCGTTGACCCGTCAACGGCCGGTGATCGCGGGCGAGCGCTTCTTCGTCCTGGGAGATGCGGCCGGTTACATCGAACCTTTTACCGGAGAGGGGATCGCCTGGGCGATCGACGCTGCGGCGGCGGTTTCCGAATGGGTCGGCATCGCGTCCCGAGCGTGGGACGCGAGTCTTGCACGATCGTGGACACGTTGTCATCGCGCGCTTGTTCTTCGCAGGCAATGGGGCTGCCGGGGCGTGGCCGGCGTGTTGCGGCGACCGCGGCTCGCGCGAGCGTTGATCGGGATGTGCGGGCGAACCCCCGGGTTGGCCCGGCCGCTGGTCCGCCGTCTGACGCAACCGTCTCCGGCCGGCAGCGGGGGAAGCGAACGATGAGCGTCGAGCTACTCGGGATCGCCACGGCGCGTCCGGCCGGCACGATGACCCAGCAACAGGCGTTGGAGTTGAATGTGGCGAGTTCCGGGCTAACGTCCCGCCGGGCGCGTTTGCTCGCGCGTCTTTATCGACGCAGCACCGTGCGACAACGCGCGAGTGTCCTGATCGACGCGTCCCGCGAGGACGGAGCGCTCGACGAACTGGCGCGTTATTACCCGCCGGTGACCGAGGGTAACGGCCACGGCCCCACGATCTCGGAGCGCATGCGGCGTTACGAGCGAGAGGCTTTGCCATTGGCGCTGAAGGCGTCCGAGCGGGCGATTGACAGCGCGGGTATCGAGCGTGCCGACATCGCTCAGATCGTGACCGTCTCGTGCACCGGCTTCGCCGCGCCGGGCCTCGACACTCGCCTGATCCGGCGACTCGAACTGCGACCCACCGTGGGCCGGAGCGCGATCGGGTTCATGGGTTGTCACGGTGCGATCAACGGATTGCGCGTGGCATCCGCACTGGCGAGCGCTTCGCCCGGGTCGAGCGTGTTGCTGTGCGCGGTCGAGTTGTGCACGCTGCACTTCCACTACGGCTGGGACGGCGGCAAGACCGTCGCCAACGCGTTGTTCGCTGACGGCGCCGCTGCCGCGATTCTACGGCACGGCCCATCGCGGGGCGGATCCTGGCGACTGCGCGCCACTGGGTCTTGCCTGCTTCCGGATTCCACCGAGGACATGGGCTGGCGCATCGGCGACCACGGTTTCGAGATGACGCTTTCGAGCCGGGTTCCGTCGATCATCCAGGCGCAACTGAACGATTGGCTCTGCGGTTGGCTGGCCACGCAAGACCTGACACCGCAGGGGGTCGGTTCCTGGGCGATCCATCCCGGTGGCCCGCGTGTGATCGACGCCGTGGAACGGACGCTCGGGCTGTCGCCGCAAGAGACGGTGGCGTCGCGCGAGATTCTTGCCGAGCACGGCAACATGTCCTCGCCGACGGTGTTCTTTATCCTTCGACGTCTGGCCGAGCAAGAGGCTCCGCGCCCGTGTGTGATGCTCGCCTTTGGGCCCGGCCTGGTCGTCGAGGCGGCGCTGCTCGGATGAAACGCTGGTTGAACTCGCCGTTGTTGCCGGTCTTTGCTGCCGTGGCATCCCTGGCACCGTTCGCCCGCAAGGCTTTCAACGTCGACGACCCGTTGTTCTTGTGGGCCGCCCGGCAGATCGTGCACGATCCGGCGCGCTTCTACGACTTCAGCGTCAACTGGTACGGCTGGGACATGCCGATGGCCGAGGTGTTGAAGAACCCACCCGGCGTCTCGTATTACCTGGCGCTCATCGGCGCCCAAACGGGGTGGGGCGAGGTCCCAATCCATCTGGCGCTCCTGCTGCCCGCAGGACTCGTCGCATGGGGCACCTTCGTCCTGGCCCGCGAGTTGGCTGCCGAGCCGATCGTGGCGAGTCTGGCGACGGTCCTGACCCCGGCGTTCGTTGTTTCCGGCACCAACGTCATGTCCGACATGACCATGCTCGCGGGGTGGATCTGGGCGCTCTGCTTCTGGGTCCGCGGGATCAAGCTGAATCGCATTCGGTGGCTGGTCGGGGCCGGGCTCGTCGGTGCGGCCGCGGTGCTGACGAAGTACTTTGCGCTGGCGCTGGTCGGTCTGTTCGTTGCCTACGCGTGGTCCGCAACGGGCCGCCGGGCCGGACGCTGGATCGCGCCGGCGTTGCTCCCGCTGATCGCACTGGCAGGCTACGAACTGTGGACGATATCCCTCTACGACCGGGCGTTGTTCTCCGACGCGGCATCCTACGCGACGAAGTTCGTCTCGGCGTCGGAGGTTTTCTCGCAGGGCGTGACCGGACTGGCCTTCATGGGTGGCGCAGCCTTGACCCTTCTGTTCTTCGCACCGCTCCTGTGGTCGCGCCGCGTGTTTGCGGTTCTCATCGCCGTGATCGCAGTCGTGCTTGTCGGGGTGCTGATCAGCGCCGAGCTGGCGGGTGCTCCGATCCGCAATGCTTCCGGCCTGCGCTGGGGATTGCTCGTGCAGCTAGGGCTCTTTGCGTTTGCCGGTGCGAGCCTGCTCGGGCTCGCCGTAGCCGACTTCCGCCGCTCCCGGGACGCCGCGTCGTTGCTCCTGCTTCTGTGGGTCCTGGGCACCTACGTTTTTGCGTGCTTCATCAATTGGTCGATCAATCTGCGCACCATGCTACCGCTCGTGCCCGCCGCGGGGATCCTCATCGCGCGACGGGTCGCATGGCGTCAGGCGGGCGCAAAGAGTTGGCTGCGCATGCTCCCTCTCGCCCCGAGTATTTTGGTGGCCATCCTCGTCGGGGCGTCCGACTTCGCCTGGGCCAACTCCGCGCGTGAGGCCGCGGAGCGCGTGAACG
>SMVB01206267.1_pt1 | contig 39746 bp, 31 predicted proteins | sample 2456461 | NCBI WGS metagenome assembly SMVB01 (sample SAMN11095934, study PRJNA526329) | marine sediment metagenome | biome: Marine sediment; feature: Surficial sediment; material: Deep marine sediment; isolation source: Hadal surficial sediment | place: Pacific Ocean | collected 2014-05 | depth...
ACCGGGATGAGGTGGAAGCCTTCGACGGCCTCGCCGCCAACATGACGATGCTGTATAGCTGGAACCGGGAGACCCACTCCGAGACGCTGTTCGGCGAGCTGGTCTCCGGCAACTACTTCCACGTGCTCGGCATCGAGCCCGCCCATGGGCGATGGTTTCTGCCCGAAGAAGACCGCACCCCCGGCACCCATCCCGTGGCGGTGCTCGGACACGGCTTCTGGGAGAGGCATTTCGGCGGCGACCCGTCGATCGTCGGCGACACGATCAAGCTCAACGGCACCCATTTCACCGTCGTCGGTATCGCCCCGGCGGAGTTCATCGGCATGACCCCAGTGTTGAAATCCGACCTCTTCACACCGTTGATGACCGAGTCGATCGTCAATATCTTCAGCTTCAGCGACGGCATCAGCCTGATCGAGAGGCGTGGCGGCGGTTCGTTGCGCATCTACGGGCGACTGGCCGACGGCGCCACCATCGATCAAGCACGGGCCCAACTCGAAACGGTGGCGACGCGCCTTGCCGCCGAATACCCCGGCGCCAACGAGAACCGCTCGGTGAACGTCAAGCCTCTCCGCGAGGTTCGCATTAATCCCGAGGCCGACGGCATGGTGACGCCCGTCGCCGGCTTGCTGATGGGATTGGTAGCGATGGTACTGCTGGTCGCCTGCGCCAACGTCGCCAACATGCTGCTGGCCCGCGGCTCGGCGCGCCGCCGCGAGATCGGCGTCCGCCTGGCGCTCGGCGCCAGCCGCTGGCGGCTGGTCCGTCAGCTGCTGACCGAGAGCATCCTCCTGTCGCTGCTCGGTGGCGCCGGTGCGCTCATTCTTACGTACTGGATCAGCCGATTGCTGGCGACTTTCCAGCCACCGCTGCCGATCCTGATCGTCCTGGATGTGAGCCCCGACGCTCGCGTCCTCGGGTTCACCGTCGGTGCGACGCTGCTGACCGGCATCGTCTTCGGTCTGGCGCCGGCCCTGCGCAGCTCGAAGCCCGACCTCGTCGCGACGCTCAAGGAAGACGCCCCGGCGGCGCGTATCGGCGGTTGGTTCAGCCTCCGCAATGCGCTCGTCGTTGCGCAGATCGCGGTGTCTCTCGTGCTTCTGGTGACCGCGGGCCTGTTCGCCCGCAGCCTCGGCAACGCTCGGTCGATCGAGCTCGGCTTCGACGAGACCAACATCGCCTTCGTCTCCACTAGCTTGAGTTCCGCCGGTTACAGCCGCGAGGAAGGGCGGCAGTTTCTGCGCCAGACTACGGAGCGCATCGGTGCGCTGCCCGGGGTGGTCGCAGCTACGTACACGGCGCGCCTGCCGATGAACTTGACCAACGCGTCGCAAGATTTCTTCATCGAAGGCTACGAGCCCGATACCGGCGACCCATCAGTAACCGTTACCTACAACGGGGTCGGGCCGCGCTACTTCGAGATCCTCGGCATCCCCCTGCTCGCGGGTCGCGAGATCGCCGAAACCGACGACAGCCGCGCCCCGCTGGTGGCCGTCGTGAACAAATCGTTCGTCGACGCCTACTGGCCGGGTCAGAACGCCATCGGCCAGCGCCTCAAGTTCAACTCGGAGTCCGATCCGTGGATCACGGTCGTCGGCGTCTCGGCCGACTACAAGATGCAAACCATCGGCGAGCTTCCCGAGCCGATGGTCCACACTTCCTTGATGCAACAGATGCCGTTCTTTTTTGACATCATCATGGTGCGCACCGAAGGGAATCCCGGCCCGATGGTTGACCGTATGCGCGAGGAGATCACCGCGCTCGACCCTGGCATCTCGTTCTTCGACGCTCGCACGATGGACGAGAACCTGGCGGTCGTTCTGCTCCCGGCACGCATGGGCGCGGCGCTGCTCGCCGTGTTCGGCTTGCTGGCGCTTGGACTCGCCGCCGTCGGTGTCTACGGCGTGATCGCGTACTCCGTCTCGCGGCGCACCCACGAGATCGGCATTCGCATCGCCCTCGGTGCGCGCTCCAATGATGTGCTGGGAATGGTCGTCAGTCAGGGGATGAAGGTCGTCCTCGTCGGCGTCGTCCTCGGCCTTCTCGGCGCCATGGCGCTATCGACGGCCCTCGGCGGCCTGCTGTACGACGTCAGCGCCGTCGATCCGGTCGCCTTCCTCGGGACGGCGGCGATCCTGGTGCTGGTGGCGCTGCTCGCCAACTACATCCCGGCGCGCCGCGCGGCGCGGGTGGACCCGATGGTGGCCTTGCGGTCCGAATAGCGGCTAGCGCCGCCGCACCGAATCCGGATCGACCCGCGTCGGCGTCTCTTCTCCGGAGATGATCGTTGCCCCGGCCATGGCGATGGCCCGGATCGTGTCGGTCATGTGGTCGAGATCAAGGGTCTCGACTTCGTCCGTGACCTGATGGTAATCGGGGTCGACGTCGATCGGCGTGGTCGAGATGGTGTGGGCCGGGACACCGAGCCGCGCCAGAGTGGCATTGTCGGAGCGGAAGAACAGGTTCTGGTCGGGGTACGGGTCGGCGTAGAACTCGTACGGTGTCCCTTCGACCGCCCGCTGGAGAATCTCGCCAAAGCTCGAGCGCTCGAAGCCGGTGATCCAGGCCGTGTTGGGACCGCTGACCGCCGGCTTGCCGATCATCTCGATGTTGAACATCGCGACGATCTGATCGGGATCGAGCTGCTCGGAAAAATGGCGCGAGCCGAATCCGCCGCGCTCCTCGGCGGTGAACGCCACGAACAGAAGGGTGCGCTCGGGCGTGGGGCGGCCCTTGAAATAACGCGCCAGCTCGATGACCGCAGTGGTACCAGAGGCATTGTCGTTGGCGCCGTTGGCGATCGTATCTTCGCCATCGCCGCGGATGCCGATGTGGTCGTAGTGTGCCGAGAACAGCACGAACTCGTCGGTGCGATTTCCCGAGATCATGCCGACGACGTTGGCGAGCTCGTACTCTTCGGGCGGCGCCACGTTTTCCCCAGCCTCCCCGCCACCGCCTCGTCTCCCGCCACGGCCACCCCGTCCACGCCCGCGCGCCCGCGGCGCCGCGGTGAAGCGCTGCAAGTAGCCGTCGTTGCCCGGCACTTCCTCGAGGCCAATGTCAGCGAACTGCTCGGCGATGAACTCGGCGGCCCGCATCGCGGCGGGCGAAAAGGCGCTGCGGCCTTCCATGTCGTCGTCGGCCAGCACCCGGATGATGCGCTCAACCTCGGCGCGGTCGATGTCCGGGAGCTGGGAGGCCAGCGCAACGGACGAAAAAACGAGGAAGACAACGACGACTGACAGCACACCGCGGCGGATAAAACGGTTCATCTCGAGAACTCCCGGTCAGGGTCGGAGCTTATCGCACCCGAGCCGACCGTCGACCGATCACCGGGCCTGGCGTCTAGCCTGGGGCTCGTCCGCGAGAAAGGCTGGCACGTCGCTGTCCAACGCGTCGCCTTCTTCCGAGGCCGCCGTTCCCGGCGGGTTGAGATGCGTTGCCTGCTACCCATAGCCGACGTTGAACTCGGGTGCACTCGAACCGAGCCACGAACCAGAGCGCGGCGCCTCCCCGCAGGTCAGCGATCCGGATAGGTAAGCGCCGGGGCGCTGGAGTGCAGGGTCCGCCTACCTGATCCGCCCCGGCGGCTACGCCGTGATCCCTCCGAGACCCCCGAACGACGCCGACTCAAATAGAAACCGCTGCGCTTGGCCGACAGGTTGCTCGACGGTGAATGGACGATAGATATCCGTAACGTTACACGCTACACTTGGACATGATCCGATCGTTCCGTGACCGCGAGACAAAGGCGATCTTCGAGGGCGACGATACGAGCGCGAAGGACGCCAAGAGGGTCCGGAAGCGACTGTCGACACAGCTCTGGAAAAGAGCACGAGCAAAGCTGGACCAGATCGACGCAGCCACCGACCCGAGGCAGTTGTCGACCCCGTCCAACCACCTGGAGGCGTTGGTCGGTGACCGGAAGGGGCAATACTCGATTCGGGTCAACCGGCAGTATCGCGTCTGCTTCGTCTGGCAGGACGGGGACGCGTGGGATGTCGAAATCGTTGATTACCACTGAGGAGGCGGCAATGTCGTACGCACGAGGAGAGATGCAGCGTCGTCCCACGCATCCTGGCCATGTCGTTCGCATCGAGCTGGAAGACCTCGGCGTGTCGGTCACCGAGGCTGCGGAGCGACTCGGCGTCGCTCGGCCCACCTTGAGCCAGCTCGTCAACGAGCGCAAGCGCGTCAGCCCCGAGATGGCGCTCAAGCTCGGTCGTTTCTTCGGCAACGGGACCGAGCTGTGGCTGAACATGCAGACCCGGTATGACCGCTGGGCAGTGGAGCACGACCCGCAAGCGCTTCGGGAGGCCGACCGCGTCAAGCCGCTCCGCGCCTACGCCTGAGAGGCGAGGGACGGCTCAAGATTCGCTGCTATCGTGTGGACGACACCAACCGCTTCATGTACGAAGATGCCGCAGTCCAGGTAGTTGTAGATGGCCTCCTGCGCGAGCACGCGGTACAACACCGTGCGCTCGGGGCGCCGGGGCCGGTACAGACCGGCAGCGGTGGCCATTGCCATCTCTTTCTCCTCCACCAAAAAGAGACGGCCAGCGCCGGCGCCTGACCCGGCAACACCGTCGCACTGACGATCGCCGGCGGCGAGCGCGGCTCGCGCAGCCCTGACAAGGGTGGATTCGGACATCGGTTTCTCCTCGGGGGGCGGAGGGTTGGTCAAATGCTCAGTCGAGTGAATGCATCGTGCGACCGCCGACAACCGTGCGCACTACCGGGATCTCCTTGATGGTGTCGGGATCGACGTCGTGGGGATCCTCGGCGAGGATCACGAAGTCGGCCAGCTTGCCGGCCTTGATGGAGCCCTTGATGTTCTCCTCGAACGAGGCGTGGGCGCCGTTGATCGTGCAAATCTCGAGCGCCTGGTCGACGGTGACGCGCTGGTTGTCGCCCCAGACGCGACCGGCGAAGTCCTTGCGGGTGACCATCGACTGGAGCGCCATCATCGGCTCATAGGGGCCGGGGACGAAGTCCGAGGCGCCGGCCACCGGGATGTCGTAGTCGAGAAACGAGCGATGCGCGAACATCATCTTCATTTTTTCCTCGCCGTACTCGACCCACTTGTTGCCGTGGTAGTGCACGTACGTGTAGAAGGGCGTCGGGATGGCGCCCACCGCCTTGATGCGGGTGAGCAGGTCGTCGTTGACCAGCGAGCAGTGCTCGATGCGGTGGCGCGGATCGGGGCGCGGGAACTCGCGCTGCATGCGCTCGTAGGCGTTGAGAACCATGTCGATGGTGACGTCGCCGTTGGCGTGGATGCCGATCTGGTAGCCGGCGCGGTGCGCCTCCTCGACGCGCTCGTGGATCTCGTCCTGGTCCATGGTCAGAATGCCGTAGTCGTCGGGGCGGCCGACGTACGGCGTGCTCATCCGCATGGTGCGCTCAGAGGCCGAGCCGTCGGCGCCCATCTTCACGGCGCCGACGCGCAGCCACTCGTCGCCGAAGCCGGTGCGTACACCGGCGTCGCGCAAGCGTGGGTACGCGCCGCGCAACAGCATGTAGACACGGCAGTGCAACCTGCCCTCGCGGTAGGCGTCGTCGTAGGTGGTGACCGAGCCCACCCCGGCGTCGTGAAACGACGTGAGCCCGGCCGCCGACATCTGTTGGGTGATCAGCGCAACACCCTCGCGGCGCATCTCGTCGGTCGGCGGCGGGCGGCGCTCGCCGACGCCGTTGAACAGACCGCCGGTGCGCTCCTGCATCAGACCGGTAGGCACGCCGTTTTCGTCTTTGACGATGTGGCCGCCGCGCGGGTCGGGGGTCTCGCCGGTGATCCCGGCCGCGTCCAGCGCCCAGGAGTTGTACACGGAGGTGTGGCCGCCGCGGTGGCGGATGCTCGCCGGGCCGTTCGGTACCGCAATGTCGAGGTCGTAACGGTTGGCCGGTCGGCCGTCCTCGAGCTTGGTGTCGTCGTACATGAAGCCGTTCACCCACATCCCCGGGGGGGTGTCGGCGGCGCGCGCCGCCATCGCCCGCTGGATCTCGGCGATGGTGCGGAAGTTGACGTTGACGCTGATGAGCTCGTTGAGGCCGGCGCCGGCCGGGTGCGAATGGGCATCGATGAAGCCGGGTGTCACGGTCATGCCCTCGCCGTCGATGACCGTCGTGCCGGGGCCGATGAGATTGCGCACGTCGTCGCTGGAGCCCACGGCGCTGAAGCGCCCATGCTTGACGGCAAACGCCTCGGCCGTCGGCTGGTCGGCTTCCACCGTGTAGACGCGGGCGTTGACGACCACCAGGTCGGGTTCCCCACCCGCGGTCGTATGACTAGTGCCGGCAAGGTTGAGCGCCTCGGCGGCGCTCCCGGCGCCGGCCTGTGACCCCGTGCCCCCCGAACCGCTGCTGCCACATCCCGTGCTCAGACCGGCCGCGAGCGCGGCCGACATCCCGATGAACTCACTCCGTGTGAACTTGGCCATGTCTCTCCTCCCGATTCGACGCAACAAGCGCGCCGATACAATGCGCCGGTGGGCGGGCGGACGCAACGGAAGATCGAGGATCGCAGCCGAAGGATGGGTGCAACGCGGCGAGGCCGCGCCCCGTGCGGCCGTTTCTCGTGATCCCCGCCTAATCCACGCCCGTCGGTCGCTCGCCACGGTCCGCGAAAGGTGGGGAATCAACAAACTCTCGCGGCGATACGACGCGTACGCCATCCGACGCCTGTCCCATCAGCGCCCGATCCCCGGTCACCAGGATCGCATCGGGTGTGCTTGCCAGGAGGTCCCACAGATGTTGGTCACCGCTGTCCGGCGCGCTTCCGGCCTTGATGGTGGGTTCCCGGATGATGGCGTTGGACGCGATCGTCGTGAGGATCGCGTCGATTTCATCGTTGCCGAGGCCATGGGCCGCGCGAATGCGGTCGCGCAGCAGGACATCGCGATACTCGGCGAGCAAGGCGACCGATAACACGAACGAAAAGCGTCCGCTTATCATACCGTCGAGGATGCGTGCCGTGGGCGCTCCGTCATCGCCCGTGATCAAACCTGCTACGACAACGTTGGTGTCGATGATCGCCGCGCGCCTCGTCACGCGCCGCGCTCGTCGCGTACCTCCGAAACCGCCAGGTCTTGCGCCTGGCTCGCACCGAGGCCACCGTATGCCCGCGCACGGGCGACGAGATCACGGGCATCGGCGCTCGTCTTGATGCCGTAGAACTCCAGGCTCTCGCACACCAGCTCGCCGATCGTCTTGCCGCGGCGGGCGGCACCCTCCTTGAGGGCGCGGTGCAAGTCATCTGGAAGCGTGACGGTCAATCGCGCCAATTCTCGGCTCCTCGCATGGTTGATGATATCGCATTTTATCATCAAAACATCAAAGCGCCAATATGTACGCTCCAGCCACCTTCTTCCCCGACGCTACCAGCGTTCGATGACGACCCGCCGGTCGGTATAGAACGAAATCGCGTCCGCGCCCTGCGCCTTCAGGTCGCCATAGAACGAGCCGCGCGAGCCGCCGAAGGGGAAAAACGCCATCGGCGCCGCCACGCCGACGTTGACCCCGATCATCGAGATCCCCGCGTTGTAGCGAAACTCGCGCGCCGCCTTACCGCTACTCGTGAAGATCGACGTGGCGTTGCCGTACTCGACCTGCTGCATCAGATCGATCGCCTCGTCGACGTTCTTCGCCCGCATGAGGCCGGCGACCGGGCCGAAGATCTCATCGGCGCCGAGCTTCATCGACGGGCTGACGTTCTCGAAGACTGTGGGACCAACCCAGTGACCGTCAGGGTAGCTGTCGACGGCGATGTCGCGGCCGTCGAGCAGGAGCTTGGCGCCTTCCGACTCGCCGCCGTCGATGTAACCAAGTACACGCTCCTTGTGGCGCGCGGAGATCACCGGGCCCATTTCGGTCGCCTCATCGAGGCCGTAGCCGACCCGCACCGAGCCGGCAGCATCGAGGAAGCGCTCGCGCACCGTATCGTAGGCGTCGCCGACGCCGATCACGACGCTACCCGCCAGGCACCGCTGCCCCGCCGAGCCAAACAGCGAGCCGATCAGCGCCTCGTTGGTGGCGTCAAAATCGGCGTCGGGCAACACGATCATGTGGTTCTTCGCGCCACCGAGCGCCTGCACGCGCTTACCGGCCGCGGCCGCCTTGGCGTACACGATACGAGCGACGCGGCTGGAGCCGACGAACGAGATGCCGGCGATACCCGGGTGTTCGAGAAGCGCGGTGACCGTCTCGTGGGCGCCGTGCACCACGTTGAGCACACCGGGCGGCAGGCCGGCTTCGACGGCGAGCTTGACGATCATCTGAAAGGTCAACGGATCCTGCTCGCTGGGCTTGAGGACGAACGTATTGCCGGCGGCCACCGCGTAGGGCCAGAACCAGAACGGGATCATCACGGGAAAATTGTACGGCGTGATCGCCGCAAACACACCGAGCGGCTGCCGGTAGGTCACACAGTCGATCCCCGGCGCGATGTCCTCGAGGCTCTCGCCCATCATCAGGGTCGGGATGCCGCAGGCGTGCTCGACGTTTTCGATGCCACGCTGCAGCTCGCCGCGCGTCTCGATGAGGTTCTTGCCGTGTTCGCGGGTGAGGCTACGGGAGATCTCCTCGGCGTTCTCTTCGAGCAACCCTTTGAGGCGGAAGAAGATCCGCGCCCTCTCGACGGCGGGGGTCCGGCGCCAGGCGGGGAACGCCCGGCCGGCGGCGGCAACCGCGGCGTCGACATCGGCGGCGGGCGACAGCGGCACACGGCCGAGGACTTCCCGGGTGGCGGGGTCCTCGATCGGCAGCGACTCCGTCGCCGACGAAGCGATCCACTCGCCGTCGATAAAGTTGCAAACGGTCTCCGCGCTTGACGCCTCGCTCATGGGCACGAACTGTAGTGCCGCCGGGCCCGGCGAACAACGTCGGGCGTCTCCTATGCCGTCTCGAACACCGGAGCGAGCCGACGCAGCGTTCGCAACGTGCGATCGAGATCTTCGAGATCTCTCATCGTCTGGGTCACCGGCACCCTGAGCTTGCGGTCCTCTACACTGCCGCCGATCTCGGCGAGTTGCAGGGCGGCCTTCGTTCGTCGCGGGGTGAGGTAGGCCGGCAGGTCTTCGGGGTCGGCGGCCGTCGCCCGGAGTTGACCATCGATGGCGACCCGGTCGCCGCCACCCACCATCGCCTCGACCGGAATCCCGGTGATCGCCGCAAGCTTGGCGACGCTCCCGTCAACGGGATGGAGCTCGAGCCCTTCGGGCAACGAGCCTCCGAGCAACAACTCCATGTGCACCGCAGCTTGATTCTTTTTGCCGGCGACCTGGTCGAGCAAGAACTCGCGGCCGCGCCGGGGGTCAGTTCTCCGCTGCGCCGGCCTCAGCGGTCGCCTTCACGCGCAGCAGGCTCCACTTCACGACGATCCCCGCCATCGTCCCGAAGACCAGGGGAACCGCGATGCGCGCCCACTCACCCGCCATCATGTGGGTGCCGGTGGCCCCGAGCATCACCATCACGATGACCGCGGCCCCCAGCGTGGTCAGCCTGGGAATCAACAGCATCAAGCCGGCGAGGATCTCGGCAACACCCGTGACCGGCGCCATCCACGCCGGCAGGTTCCACTCGTTGACGAAAACGTTTTGCCACATCTCGATCTGCGCGAGCTTGCCGCCGCCGCTCATCACGAAGATGACGGCGAGGAAGATCACCATGGCCCAATACGCGATGTTCTTGAAGTTCATGTCACCCTCATTGTTCCGCCAACCCGACATTTCTGCCGAATCATGACCACCCGGGTCGTCGACCCTCCACGACGCAAGCGGACGGGGCGCGGCGCGGCGCGCCCGCCGCGGCTGGTGGCAATACTAGCCTGGAGATCTCAACGGGTCGCGGCTCCGGCTTCCCGACCTGGGTATGATGCAGATCTCCATATCAACGGGAGTGACCATGGGACGGAAAACGGAACCGCTACGCGATCCGCTGGCGCGGCGCGAGGCACCCGACCGCGGCGCGCCGGCTGCCGGCGATCCGCCATCTCCGGGCCGCCGCGAGGCCCTGAAGCGCCTCGGTCGTTCGTTCGGGGCGCTGGCGGTCGGATCGCTGGTGATGAGCGGTGCGGGCTGCGCGCCGCTGGTCGATCCCGGCGCTATCACGCGGATTCCGCTCGCCGACGTGCCGCAAGGGCGAAAGATGATCCTCCACGCCGACCGGCGGGTGGAGCTGCACCGCGCCGGTGACACCGTCACCGCCTGGTTGATGATCTGCACGCACGAGTTCTGCGACCTCACCTGGTACGAAGTCGAGGACAACTACCGATGCACCTGCCATGACGGCAGGTTCTTCCCCGACGGCCGGCCCAAATCGGGGCCGGTGAACCGGCCGATGTTCGTTCTTCCGGCCCGGGTAGAGGGCGATACCTTGATCGTCGGTCCCGCGGGTGAGCTCGAGCTGACCGGCTGAGACGACGCTTCTCCGGCCCAGGTCACTCGAAAAGCAGGACCTGGCGAAACAGCGCCAAGTCGGTAAGCCGCCCGGCATGCGCCACGACACCGGCGGGACGCTCGATCGGAGCGCCCGGTACCGGCGGTAGCCGCATGAGGAACTCGACGAGGACCAGCTCGATGGGGCCCGAAAGATCCTCGGTCGCGAGGTCGAGCACCAGGACGCCGTCCGGCGGCCGGCCCCAGTGCTGCAGCAGCCAGTCGGTGTCGTCGTCCGGCCCGGAGGCGAATTCAACGGCCACTCCGTTGACCGCCCGAAGCACGACTGAACCTCCGGGCGACGCCGAGATATTCATCAGCTCGGGTCCGATGGATGAGCGGATCGCCACCCGCAACGATCGCACCCGGCCATCGACCACGTCGGCAAGAACCTCGGCCACGGCGGCAGGGGCGTCGACGAGAGGCGCTTGCGTCAACCGGTAGACGCGCCGATTGCCGGCCAGGAACGCGGCAAGATCGCCGACCGTCGCGTTGTCTCCGAAGAACTCCGGCAACCAGACGCCTCCCTCCATCTGCGTCGTGGCCCACGACGCCGCCCCCGATCCGCGGTCGAGCGCGTACACCAGATCCTCGGGCGTGGGGCGCCCCGGTCCAGGCCGCGCATCGATGACACCGACAACGCAAAACGCGATCGCCAAACCAAACGCCGATGACGGCAGCCACCAGCCGTTCGCCGCCGTCGAGATCTCGAACAAGGGAATCAGCAGCGCCAGCATCCCCACGGCGACGAGCGCCAGGATCGGCGCGACCGAGATGTTGAGCCCGACATAGATGACCCAGACCAGCGGGAACAGGATGAGGACGACGGGCATGGCAAGGACCGTGAACACGGCGAGATCGTGGCCGTCGAACGGTCGCTCCGCCGGCATCTTCAGGAGCTGCCGCGTCGCCCCGATGGCGAAGATCGTCGGCCACACGAACAGCATGCTGACGCCGGGCGCCAGCCACCCGGTAGCAACCGCCAGCGCCAACGGAATCAGCAACGCGCCGGCGGCCAGGCCAGCGGCGCCGACCCAGCGCCGCGCGACGACAAACGCGGCGCTCACCGAGCCTACCGAGATAGCGGCGACCGACAACGCGTACCAGGCCTCGTTGTACAGCTCACGACCGACGATCGATCCGAGCTCATGGTGGGCGCCGCGTACGACCATCAGCAACAGCGCTGAAAGCCCGGCGGCCGCCGCCGCGGCGACAACCACCATCACCAAGCCGACAGCCACCCCCCCGGCGGAGAGGCGCCCGAGAGCGCGTCCCCGATAGCCGACGACCGCCGCAAACAACAGGGCGAGCGCCGAAAACACCCCCACCCAGCCATACGGGTAGCTCACCAGCCCCAGACCGGGGATACGGAAATAGACGACGTCGGGCGCCCGCGTCGCGACCGAGAGATCGAGGTTGCCGAAGTGCCGCGACATCGAGAGGGCGTGCTCACCGTGGTGCTGAAGGCTCGCTAACGAGAGGTTCTGCACCGAGTCCGTCGGCCGGTGGTACGCGTCGGCACGCTCGGCAAACGCGAAGTTGAGCCCGACGACACCGGCACGCTTGTAGACGCTGAAGTCGGTGTCGTTGGGCAACCGCTGGTAGATCTCGTAGTACAGCGAACTGCCGGACAGATTCGGGTCGGCGCGGGCGAATTCGCGCACCACCCAACCGTTTTCGCTGTTGGTCTCGAACATGATCGACTGCCCGGCCGAGCCGCGCGCTTCAAAGTTCAACACGATCGAGATCTCCGACCACCAGGGATGCTCGGCAACAAACCCCCGCGCCCCGATCAATCCGAGCTCCTCGGCATCGGTGATGATCACGTACAGATCGTTGCGCAACCCTTCGCCCCGCGAGAGCGCCCTGACCGCCTCGAGCGTCGCCGCCACGCCGGAACCGTCGTCGCCGGCGCCGGGGGCAAGCTGCTGCGAATCGTAGTGCGAGGCCAGCGCCACCCCACCCGTCGACGACGTGCCGCGCTTGCGGGCAAGGATGTTGCGCACCGTCACCGCCAGAATCGTCCGGCCGCGCGGCACGGTGACCGTCGTTTCCTGCACCTCGACGTCGAATCCCAGCCCACGCAGCTCGGCGACCAGGAATTCGCGCACCCGAGCGTGCTCCGCCGAGCCCGGCATGTGCGGCCGGGCGGCGATCTCTTCGAGCACAAGGCGGGCCCGCTCGGCGGAGAACGCTTCCGCGGGCGCGTCGATCGGCAACGGAGCCGGCGGACGCTCGAGCCACCAGGCCCACACGGCGAAGACGATGACGACGGCCGCGGCCGCCGGCCCGATCCATCGTCGCGTCGCGGCTACACCGGCGGCGGGTCGCATGAAACCGATCTTGCCATAGCCGATGCCGTGTTCCCCGATGCAGGTTCCGCCGGCAGTGCCGTGAGAATCTCGTTCATCAGCCGCTGGCGACGGACCGCTCAGAATCGTCACCGCCGCCGCTACGCTCGCCCGGGTCGTAGTCGGGGTTGAGCTCCGTTGGAACGTACGCCCCCACGGATTCACGCCAGGAGCGCATCAGCGCGTGCAGCTCCTCGACCTTTGCGGGCATCTCCGCGGCCAAATCGGTCGCCTCGCCGAGGTCCTCGCCGAGGTCATAGAGCTCGAGCGCCCCGCTTTCGAAGAACTCGATGAGCTTGTAGTCGCCCTGTCGTATGGCGCCCACCGGGCTCGTGCGCCATGGCCCATCGGTGTTGCGGTTGCCTTGCAGATAGGCCGGGAAGTGCCAGAAGAGGGGTCGCTCGGCGAAGGCGGCAAGCTCAGCGGCGCGCCCCGACAGCTCTGCCCCGGCGCGAGCGGCGTCGAGCAGCGGCACCATGCTGAGCCCGTCGAGGACCTGGTCGGGGCGCCGGGCGCCGGCCAACTCGAGGATCGTCGGGTAAAAGTCGACACCGATCACCGGGGTGTCGGCGCTGCTGCCCGGCTCGGTATGGCCCGGCCAGCGCACGATCAACGGCTCGCGGATGCCGCCCTCGTACAGCATCCCCTTCATGCCGCGCAGCGGTGCCATCGAAGTGATCGTGCCGACCCCACCGTTGTCGGAGAAAAAGATCACCACGGTGTTGTCGGCGATGCCGAGCTCGTCGAGCTTGCGGACGATCCGACCGACGCTCTCGTCAGCGCTCTCGATCATGGCCGCGTAGCGCGGATTGTTCTGGCCGTTGCTGCCGGCCTTGCCGCGGTACTTCTCGGTCAGTTGCGGCTTCGCCTGGATGGGCGTGTGCACGGCGTAATGTGTCATGTAGAGAAAGAACGGCCGCTCGGCGTTCTGCTCCATCCAGGCGAGCGCCTCGTTGGTGAGCCGATCGGTGAGGTACTCACCCTCCGCGCCGCCCGCCCGCAGGCCGGGAATCCGCACGACGTCGCCCGGCGCGGTCTCTCGTTCGTACGGCCAGAAGTAGCCGGCCGGCGCGCCGCTCGCGTTGCCGCCGATGTTGACGTCGAAGCCCTGGTCGGTGGGCAAGTGGCCCCGGCCCCCTAGGTGCCACTTGCCAACGCTGGCGGTCGCGTAGCCGACGGTCTTGAGCGCCTCAGCGATGGTAACGACCTCGAGGTCGAGCGTCGTCTCGGTCTCCTCGACAAGCAGCTTTCGGTTCCTGGTGTCGCCACGCGCCGCCGGGAATACCGTATAGATACCGTGGCGCGGCGTGTACTGGCCGGACATCAAGCTGGCCCGTGTCGGCGCACAGTTCGGCCCGTTGGCATAGGCGTTGGTGAACACCATGCCCGCGGCGGCGAGCCGGTCGATGTTGGGGGTCTCGTAGTACTCGCTGCCCATGAAACCGACATCCCGCCAGCCCATGTCGTCGATGAGGATGAAGACGATGTTCGGTGGGCGCTGCGACGAAGCGGCGTTCGCCGCCGGAGCGCTCGGGCGAGGCCCGGCGTTCGGTCGATCCATCGAACCCTCGGCCGCGACGTACCAGGCGAAGTGCAGGGCGCCACCGATGATCGCGGCGACGGCAATCGTCATCAGCCGCCTCAAAAGATCACCTCGTGCCGTTCTTCTTCGCCGGCGGCCATCCGCAAACCGCTGAGCGTCTGCATGTTCGGTGTACCAGGTTCGCCGATGACGATCGTGTAGGTCGCATCGGCGTCGAAAATCTTGGGCCGGAACGTGCTCGCGGCCACCCGGATCGTGTACACGATCTCGCCGCTGCTCTCATCGATGAGCTGCACGACCGGAGAGTCGAGCCCGGAGATCTCCAGCGTCGGCAGGTACCCGACCTCGCCGCCGTAGTTGTCGAGCTGGTTGAAGGTCACCGGCCAGCCATAAAATTGCTCGGCGTCGGGGCTCGAGGGATCGACCCACCGCGGCCAGGCTTCGAAGACGATGTCGCGCGACACCTTGTCGAAGCGGATGATCCCGTAGCCGGGGACGCGATCGTACAGCGCCGAGGGCTGGGCGCCTGACTGCACCGGGTTGGCAACCGCGAGCACCGTCATTCGGTTGCCGAAGCCATCGAAGTGGTCGCCGGCGTACGGCGGTGTCCCTGCCCGGCGGTTGGCGCCGGCCGCCGGCGGGTACCAGCGCCGCGGCCAGAGGTTGGCCACCGACGGCACGACGAACGCGAACGGCCCGTCGCCGAACTCGTCGATGCCGTACTGGATCGAGCTCCCGAGGTGTTGGTCGCCGGCCACGTGGGGGGCGAACGCCTTGCGCATCGCGCGCAACGCCCGGTTCCGCCCCGACTGCGGCCAGCCGCCGGAGTCGGTGTCGGCGGCCACCTTGTCGCCCTCGATGTATTCGTCAGGTCCGGCGAAGGCCAGGCCCGGCAACACCGCCCCGCTCGCCGCGCTCATCGGCAGCGTGGCGAGGTTCGAGAACAGCGTCTGCGACAGCAACACCTTCATCCACACGCCGTTGCTCCAGTCTTGCGCCCAGTGGTCGAGAAAGTCGAGCTGTCGCGCCCCGAGCAGAACGGCGTCAGGGACGTCGGACTGGGTCGCCGGATCGAAGCTCGCGTTCTGAAACCAGCCGTTGACGACCTGGCCGCCGCCGATCGTCACCGCCGGCGCCGACTTGAACATGCGATCGGAAACCACCGCCATGCTGACCCCGCCGTAGTCGACGCTCGTGTACCACACGCTGATGTCCTGCTCGATCGGCGTCGCGTCCCAGGCGTCGGGGTGGTGCGACGTCTGCGTGCGGTGCACGGCGTTCACCCAGCGCGGGTCCATCGTGTAGCCACCCGAATCCTGTGCCGTGAGACCGTCGAGCGCCTCACCCTTCTTGCCCCCGGCACCCCAGATGTTGCCCTGGTAGACGTCGTGATCGTCGGGCGTAGCGATGGTCGGAATATCACGCATGAGGTCGCGGAACGACCAGATGAACCAGTACCAGTGGTAAAGATAGTCGAGCGCCGCCTCGTCGAAAGGCGCGCGTACGATACCCGCGAGGCCGCCCTCGTAGATCTGGTCGCCGGCGAAAAACAGCATGTCCGGGTCGTGGTAGGCAACCGCCGCGGCGACCTCCGCGTGCGGGAACCAGATGCCGTTGTCGTTCCAGTAGCCGCGCGCCGAGGCGTCGCGATCGGGCCGCGCTGAGAAATGCTGGCAGTTCATCGACGCCAGGATGAAATCAGCACGCTGCGGCTCGTGCCGAATCGTCCCCTCGTAGGTGTACGTCTCGGTCATGCCTGCGGCGAAGCCGCCGATCCTCAGGTCGTAGACGATCCGATAGGGCGTATCGACGCTGCCGTCCCAATCCTCGACCCGAAACGGCATCGTGTAGCTCAGGTCGATGAGCTCGCCGGTCGCCACCGTTTCCCAGCCCCCACCGCGCTGGATCTGCAGCTCACCGCTGCGCACATCGGCGGCGCCGAGCGGCCCCATCTGCGCGGTCATCTTCAGGACGCCGCCACTGAGCGTGTGCATCGCGCCCATCACTGGGCCGAAAGCGCGATCGGGGTGATGGACGAGCTTCGAGCCGCTGGCGGTCCAGTCGCGGAACCAGTAGCCGGGACCCGTGGTCGCGGTGCTCGACTCGAAGGGACGCGGCTCCCGATTTGCCAGCGCCGGGTTCGCTTCGACGTGGCGGCTGTTGTGCGAGACCAGCGCCACGTTGCCGGAGAGGTATTCGGCGGCGATTCCTTCGTACGTCGCGCCGCCCACGTTGGCGCCGGTCTCGCCGTCACGCAGCGACACCGTCAGCCGATAGGCCGTCGCTTGCCCCGATCCGCCGCCGCCTGGCGCGGCGCCTTCGGAACCATCCGTGCTTGCCGGGCTTGCGCCGCCGGCCCCGGAAGAGTTGCCGTCCGCTGCGCCCGCCATCGGCTCCGCAACCAACGTCAGGACCACGTCCTCGAACGCGCCTTCCGCCAGCTCGATGCTCACCGGATCGAACATCGGCCAGGCGCCGACGCTGGTGGACACGTTGGCGCGCACAGACTTGGGGCTGTCGATCGTGGAGTTGTCGCGCACCACCACCTTGCCGGTGCCGTCGACCGCCACGATGAGGCCGCCATCGGGCGCCGGCCAATCGTGCACCATGGCGCTGATCCGATAGTCGACGTGGTCGCCGCCGGCGCCGATGAGGAAGCCGCTCCAGGTGTTCTCGTGCAGCGTGCCGCCGGGCTCGATGGGGCCGGTGCGCACGCTCATCTCGAAACGGCCAGGTTCCTCCGACAACGCGTAGGTAAGAAGCTGCAGCGTCCGCATCGAGCGCGTCGAGCTTCCCGTCACGGCTTCGACACGGTCGTTCGCCAGGCGCCAATCCTGCAGCCGGTTGCCGTAGTAGTCAGGCCCGATCCAGACGCGCTCGAGGTCGGGCAGCCGCATGACGAACTCGGCGCCGGCTCCCCCGGACGGCGAACAAGCGACGACCGATAACACACCAAGAAATAGAGAACAAAGACGGAGAAACGACGGGCGGAGGGACCTAGGCGGCGCGTTCATGCCCCACAAGTGCCACGCGGCTACGAATTTCGCAACGTGGAGCCGGCAAGTCCAGCGCGCCCGACCCCTTTCACTTCCAGTGCGGACAGCTATCGATGCTTCGCCGAGCGGCACATACAAAGGTAGGCGACACCGAGGGCGTTCGCCGCGGCCCGCAGGTGCTTGTCGGCCGTCCACAACCCGATGTTCGAGAGCAACGCCGCCGCGAGCAGATGGACGTCGATGTAGGAGAGGCCCACTCCCCAAAGCTTCTTTTGCTCAATGAACGCGAGGGCCTCGACGTGCGACGAGACCTTCGGCCGGGGCAACTCCTCGAGCAGCGCCAGGATCTCTTCACGATCGGGCATCGAACCGCAGGCCAGTTCCCCGATGACGAGAGGGTGCACGACGACTCTCTTGGTCGAATCAAGTTCCTCGATTTCGGGGCCGGCATGTTCGGGAGCCGGCCTGATTCAGGCCGGCTCCGCGGCGGCTCACGCGTGGCCGGCGGCTCAGGCGTAGTCGGCGGCGAGGTTGTCGCGCACCCGCTCCAGCAGCGCCTTGGTGGCGCGGATGCCGTCGGGCTCGGAGAGCTCGCTGCCCTCGTACTCGACCCCGACGTAGCCGCGGTAGCCGGCGTCGAGAACGATGCGCATGAGGCGCTCGTAGTCGAGCTGGGTCTCGTCGCCCTGGGTGTCGAAGTCGTACGACTTGGCGGAGACGGCTTTGGCGTAGGGCATGAGCTCCTCGACGCCGGTGTAGGGGTCGTACCTCTGGTCAACGTTGATGCGAAAATTGCCGAAATCGGGCAGCGTGCCGCAACGTGGATGGTCGACCAACTCCATGACGCCGGCGAGCCAGGCGCCGTTGCTGGAGAGGCCGCCGTGGTTTTCAACGATGACGTTGAGGCCGTGCTCGTCGCCACGCTCGCACAGCCGGCGTAATCCGTCGGCGGCGAGGCGCTGCTGCTCTTCGAAGTCACCCTCGCTGGCGGCGTTGACCCGGATCGAATGGCAGCCGAGGAACTGCGCCGCATCGAGCCATTTGTAATGGTTTTCGACCGCCGTCGTGCGGGTTTCTCCGTCCGGATCGCCGAGCCGGCCCTCGCTGTCACACATGATCAGCAGGCTCGGAATGCCCTGATCCTCGGCCCGCATCATCATCTCGGCAAGATAGGTTCGGTCCTGCGCCTTGTCGAAGAAGAACGTGTTGACGTATTCGACGCCCTCGCAGCCGTAGTCTTCAACGGCCGCGCGGGCGAAGTCGAGATGGTCCATCTCGCCGGCTCTGAGAGCGCGATGCAACGACCATTCGGCCAGCGAGATGCGAAACAGCGGCTCGGGCTCGACGACAATCTCGGCAACGGCGCCGGCATCGAGTCGTTGACAACCGAGCGACGTCAGCCCGGCGCCGGCGACGACGCTCACGGTGCTCTTCAGGAACCATCGACGATCGTGCATGGCGGCAGCCTATCCGTTCGAGCATGGCGCTCCAACCGACCCACGAAGTGCAACCGGCGCCCGAAAACGAGCGACGACGGGAACGTATAGAGCGGAATAGCGGCATTTCGCGCCGCGAAACACAGCCGCAGCCGACGTCGAGCAACGAGCCGCCTTGCGGGATCATCGCCCCCAACGCTTCGGCGAGGACGCGCACACGCCGGTCGAACACGAGTGGGGTGTGGGCCCAGGCTACGACGGCGCGATACCCTGTCGGCCGGCGGCGGCGGGGCGTGGAGACGACGGGCGACTCCTGATAATCTCGCGGCGTAGCAGGGTGCTGGAAAACTCCCTGTGCCCGATATCGGTATCCTGGGAGTTTTCCGGCACCCTGCCAGGTTTAGCCCACTTGGCGACCGGCATGAATTCCAGCTCTCCACATACGACCCCCGACCAACCCGCATTGGACAAGTTCGCCAGCCTGCTGGAAATGGGCTTCGAGCGCCTCGATCCGGCACCGATCACGACCGAGTCGATCTGCGTCGGTGTCGGCACCCACAAAGTCTCGCAGGTCCGACCGGCGATGGGGAGCTTCGTGACGATCTCCGTCCTGCACCGGTCCGAGGGGCTGGCCGAGGATGCGGTCGGGAAAGCCTTCGAGGAGATGGATCGGGTCGTCGCGGTGCTGAACCGATTCGACGGCAGCTCGGCGCTCGCCTATCTCAACGACACCGGCCGTATCGAAAACGCTCCGCCAGAGCTGGCCCGGGTCGTCGGTGGCGGCCTCGGCTACCACCGGCTCACCAGCGGCGCCTTCGACATCACGGTGAAGCCGATCATCGACCTGTTCCGCGACCCGCAGACCTACGAGCCCCGGACGCCGCCGAGCGCCGCCGAGTTGAGCGAGGCACGGGCGTTGGTGGGCGTCGAGCATATCGGCATCCACGGTCGCGACCTGAGCCTTTCGCGCGCCGGCATGGGGCTGACGCTCGATGGCATTGCCAAGGGCTACATCGTCGACGCGATGGCCGACGCACTGCGGGCGCACGGCGCCACCAGATTCCTGATCAACGCCGGCGGCGATATCCGCGCCGCCGGGGACCGCGGAGATGCGCTACCGTGGACGATCGCCATCCGTGATCCGGAGGACCCGGCGCCGTCGTGGGACAGTGAGTCGTGGCGACGGTCCGTGGTTACGGACTTGATCCGGATCACCAACGGCGCCGTGGCGACGTCGGGCAGTTACGAGGTTTACTTCGATCGTGAACGACTGGCGCACCACATCGTGCAGGGTCGGACGGGGCGCTCGCCCGATCACGCCATGAGCGTTACGGTGACGGCGGCGACCACGATGGAGGCCGACGCCCTGGCGACCGCGGTCTTTGTGCTCGGGCCCGGCGACGGCGTCGGGCTCATCAACGGCATCGCCGGCTGCGAGTGTTTGATCATCGGTCGTCAAGGACAACAGGTTCGCTCGGACGGCTGGAGCGCAATGGCCGCTTCGGCGGGCGAGCCGGGACGAAGGGCCGGCGGGGCAGAAACGGAGGCCAATGAGCGACGCGACGGCTGATATCACCTACAGCAGATTCCAGCTCACCAGCTTGGTGGCCTTGCGCATGCTCATCGGGTGGCACCTTCTGTACGAAGGTGTCGCCAAGATCTTGAATCCCTATTGGACGTCGGCCGGCTACCTGCAAGCGTCGCAGGGTCCGTTCGCGGACTGGTTCGTCGGCCTGGCGACCGATCCGACCCGGCTGGGAGTCGTCGACGCCCTCAACAAGTGGGGCCTGGTGCTGATCGGCGCCGCCCTGCTGCTCGGTTTCATGGCCCGGCCGGCGGCGTTGTTCGGCGCCGTCCTGCTTCTTCTCTACTATCTGGGCAACCCGCCGTTGCTCGGCCTCGAAAGCGCCGTGCCGACGGAGGGAAGCTATTTGTTTGTCAATAAAGTGCTGATCGAGATGGTCGCCATGCTCGTGCTGCTCGCCTTCCCGACGAGCCACCTCATCGGACTCGATCGCTTGAAAATCTGGGAGCGCAACCATGAGTGACGATCACATCCACGACCCGGACCCTGGCCAAGAGCCCACCGAGGAGGCCGAATCGAAGGAAGCCGCCCACGAGTCACCCGCCAGTGATGTCGCGATGGCGTCCGCCGAACATCCCGCGAAGGCGCCCGATGATGATTTCGCGACGACCTCCGACGATCAGCTCGGCCGCAGCCCGGGATGGGGACGCCGCGAGCTGTTTCGCGCCCTCGCCTCGGTGCCGGTGTTCGGCGCCCTCGCCTACGGCGTCTGGAGGAAGAGATCGAGCGCCGAAGAGAGACGCCGCAAGATCTTCGAGGAGCTCGGCGTCACCGGCGATGCGCCGGCCGTCATCCCGCAGGCCATCTCGAATCCGCCGAGCGGCAAGTTGCGACTCGGTGTGGTCGGCTACGGCGGTCGCGGGCAAGCGGACGTGCGGGGCGCTGGCTTCGCGCCGACCGAGTGGACCGATCGGCAGGCCCGGGCGGCGGCACGCAACCCGCGCAACCAGACGCTCGAAACCTGGATGGCGCAACACGACCTGCACCTCGAGCTCACGGCGATGTGCGACCTGTTCGACGTCTACGCCGAGCGCGGCCTGGACGCCTCGACCAACAGCATGCGACCGGGCGGCCGCGAGCAGAAAGCCGCGACCCGCTACCGGACGTACGAGGAGCTGCTCGATTCGGGCGACGTCGACCTGATCATCTGCGCCACCCCCGATCACTGGCACTCGAGGGTCACGGCGGCCGCCGCCGAGCGTGGCATCCACGTGTACTGCGAGAAGTGCTTGACGCGCACCGAGGAAGAAGCCCATGCCGTCGTCGCCACACTCCGTGAAACGGGCATCGTCTTCCAGCTCGGCCACCAGAACCGGCAAAGCGAAGCCCATATCAAGGCCAAGGAAATCTGTGACAAAAACATCCTCGGGCCGATCACGTTGGTCGAAATGACCACCAACCGCAACAACCCGACGGGCGCCTGGGTCTACGACCTCCACGAGGACGCCAACGCCCACACCATCGACTGGGCCCAATACGAGGCCGCTTCGCCCAACCCGACCGATTTTTCGGCCGAGCGCTTCTTCCGCTGGCGCTGCTGGTTCGACTACGGGACCGGCCTGTCGGGCGACCTCTTGTCGCACGAGTACGACGCCATCAACCAGATCCTCGGCCTCGGCATCCCCGCCTCGGCCATCGCCTCCGGCGGCGTGTACTTCTACAAGGACGGGCGCGACGTTCCGGACACATTCCAGGTGGTCTACGAGTACCCGGAACGCAATCTGACGGTCATCTACAGCGCCACGCTGGCCAACGGCCGCGGCCGCGGCAAGGTGCTGATGGGGCACGACGCCAGCATGGAGGTCGGCAACGGCGTCACCGTCATCGCCGAGGGGCAGTCGACGCGCTACGAACATCTCATCGATGAGCAGGTGATCGACCCCGGTAGCCCGCTGCTCACCTACCGGCCGGGTTTCCGCGGCATCGATGCGGTGACAACCGCGACCGAACAGTACTTCGCCAGCCGCGGTCTGCTGTTTACCTACCGCGGCGGCCGACGCTTCGACCCCACCCACCTGCACGTCAAGGAATGGGTCGACGCCATCCGCAACGGCGGTACGACGAGCTGCAACGTCGATCGCGCCTTCGAGGAAGCGATGACCTGCCACATGGCCACCGAGTCGTACCTGCGCGGCCGCAGAGTGACGTGGGATCCGGTCACGAAAACGATCGTCTGATCGTGAGCGCCACCATCCAGTTCGGCATCATGATGTTCCTGCAGTACGCCATCTGGGGCGCGTGGGCAGCCGTGCTCTCGGGCTACCTCGAGAGCGACCTCGGATTCACCGGTGTGCAGATCGGGACGATCTACTCGCTGCTGCCGCTGGCGTTGATCGTCGCGCCGTTGCTCGGCGGCCAGCTCGCGGACCGCTACTTCTCCTCGGAGCGCATTATCGGGGTGCTGCAGTTGGCCGGTGGGGCGGTGCTCCTGCTCGCGTCGCGGACGACGGATTACGGCAGCCTCATGCTCGTGATGTTCGTCTACTGCCTCCTGTACGCCCCGACCTTGGCCCTGACCAACTCGATCGCCATGATCAACCTCGAAAACTCCGAGGAGCAGTTCGGGCGCATCCGCGTCTGGGGAACGATCGGCTGGATCGCCGCCGGCCTGATGCTGGCCGTCTGGCGCACGGCGGCATTAGGCTCACCGGCTCTCGCGATGACCGGCGACTTGCTGGTGCTCGCCGCGGTGATGTCGTTCATCATGGGAATCCACGCGTTCACCTTGCCCCACACGCCGCCGCGACCCGATGCGACCAGCCCGTGGGCCTTCCTCGAATCCCTGAAGATGCTGAAAGACCCCCGCTTCGCCGTCTTTCTGGTGATCTGCTTCGTCGTCTCCACCGAGTTGCAGTTTTACTACGTGCTGACGGCGCCGTTTCTGATGTCCGACGGGATCGGTATCCCGGCCACCAGCGTCTCCGCCTGGATGACGATCGGCCAGGTGGCGGAGATCTTTGTCATGGCGTTCGTGTTGTCGTGGTCGCTCAAACGCCTCGGCATGCGCAAGACCCTGGCAATCGGCGTCCTCGCCTGGCCCATCCGCTACGTCATCTTCGCGATCGGCGGCCCGCCCTGGCTGGTGCTCGCTTCGCTGACGCTGCACGGCTTCTGCTACGTCTTCTTCTTCGTCGCCGCCTTCATCCACGTCGACAAGGTCGCCCCGCCGGATGTCCGCGCGTCGGCGCAGAGCCTGATCGCCATCGTCACGCTCGGGCTCGGCAGCTTTGTCGGCGCTAACTTCTCCGGCGCCGTGCTGACCTACTTCACCGCGGGTGACGCGACCGACTGGACCCGCGTGTTTCTTGTCCCGGTGGCGATCACCGTGGCAGCGGCGGTGGGCTTCTTGCTTTTCTTCAAGGAGCAGCATGTGCCCGCCGCGGCGGGTAGTGGAGCATGAGGTTGCCGGCGAGGACTAAGGGTGGAGCTTGACGCCACCAGAGGGTAGAGATTGATGTCGCCTGAAAACACGGGACGGTTGGGCATCGGGATGGTTGGCGGCGGTTTTGTCGGCGGGTTCCATATCCGCTCCTTCGAAGCCGTTCGTCACGGCGACATTCGCGGCGTCGTGAGCCGCACCGCTGAGAGCGCGGCTCGGGCCGTGGCGCTGGCCAACGAACTTGGTGTCGGCGAAGCTAGTGTCTTCGGGTCAGTGGCCGGGATGGTCGCCGATCCCGACATCGACGCCATCTGGATCTGTTCGCCGAACTTCACCCACGTGGCCGTCATGGAGGAGATCGTCGACGCCCTCGAGTCGGGAAAGGGTGAGCTGATCGGCGTGTGCTGCGAAAAACCACTGGGCCGCAACGTCGCCGAGGCGCGACGCATGGCGGAGCTGGTCAAGCAGGTAGGCCTGCTCGACGGCTATCTCGAGAACCAGCTCTTCACGCCCAGCGTGGTGCGCGGCAAAGAGATCGTCTGGGCCCGGGGCGCCGCGCTCACCGGCCCGCCCTTCCTGGCGCGCGCCGCCGAGGAGCACAGCGGCCCCCACATGCCGTGGTTCTGGGAAGGCGAGCTCCAGGGCGGCGGTGTTCTCAACGACATGATGTGCCACTCGGTCGAGGTAGCGCGCTTCCTGCTCACCGAGCCGGGTGCGCCTCGCGGCTCGCTTACCCCCGTCAAGGTGACGGCGTACACGTCGTGTCTCAAGTGGCAGCAACCCCACTACGCCAAGATCCTCGCCAACAACAGCGGCGGTTCGCTCGACTACGCCACCCGACCCGCCGAGGACTTCGCTCGCTCCCTGATCGAGTACCGCGACGAGCAGGGCGGTCGCCGGATCGTCGAGACGACAACGTCGTGGTGCTTCGTGGGCGCCGGTTTGCGCCTCACGATGGAGCTCCTGGGCCCGGAGTACTCCATGTCCCTCAATTCCCTCGATATGGGGCCCAAGGTCTTCTTCAGCCGCCACGTACAGGGCGACGCGGGCGAGGACCTGGTGGAAAAGCAAAACGCTGAGACCGGTGTGATGCCGATTGTGGCGTCCGAAACGGCCGAGTACGGCTACGAGGGCGAGAATCGTCACATGGTCAACTGTTTTCTGGCCGGCGAGCGCCCCTCAGAGACCTTCGACGACGGCGTGAACGTTACCGAGCTGTTGATGACCGCCTACATGAGCGCCGAGCGGGAGGAAACCATCGCGTTCCCGCCGCCGGATCTCGAGACGTTCGTACCCGCGGTCGCCAGAGGTGATTGGAATCCGGCGAATGGATGATCGGGACGCCGATGGGTCTCCGCATCCAGGCGAATGGCTGGCATAACTAGTTATAACTATATGAATATTCATAAAATTACAAGTATTTGTACTTCGTTGAACACATAGCATGGAGGGCCTAGGGTTATGAATATGAGGCAATTTGTTCAAGTGTTTGCTTGCGGTCTGGGGCTGGTGGTCCTCGGCGGCGCCGCCTCGGGGACTCTCACCGTACGGGAGGATCATCGTGCGGCAGTTTTTTCGGCCACGCAAAACCTGGAAGCGGAGGGCTTCGAGCGCATCCTCCGGCAACGCCGCAACGGGACCTTTTCGAAGGCCGGGTGGAATCACTACGGGCCTGGCTACTTCGAGCTCGACGAGGAAACCGGAGTCCTGTCGTCATCCGGCGGAATGGGGCTTTTTTGGTACTCCGTCGAGGAATTCGGTGATTTCGTCCTCGATCTGGAGTTCAAGACCGACGTGGAAACCGCGAATTCCGGGGTTTTCGTGCGTGTTCCGGGCGTTCCGAGCAGCGACGACTACATCTACCACGCCTGGGAGGTCCAGATTTACGATGTCGGTGACGGCATCCACCAGACCGGGGCGGTCTACGACGCGGAGGCATCCTCCCGAATGGCCGCCAACGGCCCCGGCGAGTGGAATCGGATGCGCATCACGTTCGTCGGCGACCACATTGCGGTCGAGATCAACGGCGAAGAAGTCGTCGATTGGGACGCCGAGCCGAGGGGCAAGGTGGAGGACTTCGCCGCGCGCGGATACATCGGCTTGCAGAACCACGACCGCGATACCAGCACGATGTTCCGCAACATCTTCGTGAAGTCGATCGACTGAGCCGCGTGGGGCCGGGCAGACCAAAAACGAGCTCCTGAGACCGCGCCTACCGCCCGATCTCCACTCTCTGGAGGCCGTGGGCTTCGTGACGAAATGGCTCCCGTGAGGACTCGGCGCAGGGGCGTTGAGTGTGGTGTCCCTCGCCGGGATACGTCGGGAGCGGGATCGAAACCCCGGAAACCTACGCCGCCGCGGTGCGCTTCGCCGCCACCCGCGCCAAGAGCTGCGGCGCGAGATCGGTCATCTCCTCGCGCTGCGGCTTCGCCTTGAGCAAGCGCAGAATCACCTTGCCGAGCAGGCGCGCCATGCGGTGTTTCTTGTTGCCGCGCACCGCACTGTCCTGCGACAAACCATGGCGCCGATAGCGGGTGAACAGACCGCGGTTCACGGCGAAGTAGGCCAGGTGGTCCCTCAGCTTGGTGTAGCCGAAAGAGCGCGAGCGCTTGATGATCGCCCGCGGACTGTAGAAATCCTCCCAGGCCTCGTCAACCTTCTGGAGCAGGTGCTCGTCGCTGTCGAAGTTCGGGTGATCGTAGAGGATGCGTGGGTGGTCCGGATCAAGCCAGTACTCGGTGTCGAGCTTCTTCATCTTGAGCACTTTTTTGCCCCGCTTCATCAGCGCAAAATCCACGGTGCCCGGGAACGGCACCATCGGCACGAACTGGGCCAGCGCCATGCCGCAATCACGCGAGAAGACCTTGGTGTACTCGAGCGTCTCCGGCGTGTCGGATTCGAGGCCGAAGATCAGCGAACCGAGGATGAACTGCGGCCCCAGCGTGCGGATCGTCGTGAGCTTCTCGATGAGCTCATCGCCCACCGAGTTCCAACTTTTGTTGACGTCCTTCAGTCCCGCTTCCGTGACCGCCTCGATGCCGATCAGCACGCCGATGATGTTGGCCTTGCGCATCGCCGCCAGGAAAGCCGGGTTCTCCGACACTTCCATGGTGACCTGCGTGCAGAATCTCATGTCGTCCGGAATCTCGGCGGCGAGGAGCTCGAGCAGCTCCATGCGGCCGTCGTAACCGGCTTGCAGGTCGGCACGTTGCTCCTCGGAGCGGGCCTCCTCGATGTCGACGAGCGTGTACGGATAGAAATTGTCGTCGGCAAACAGCACGACGCGGAAGCCCGCGGCGTACAAATACTTGAGCTCCTGGATGATGGCGTCGTTGGCACGCACCCGCGGTCGTTGACCGTCCTGCACCCACACCGAACAGAACGAACACTGCTTGGGACAGCCGCGAACCGTCTGCACCGAGGCCATCAAGTACGGCGAGAGATCCATGAGGTCCCAGCGCGCCGGCGTGAAGTACTCCGGGTCGACGCGGCCACCCTTGTAGATCTTCTGCAAGCGCCCGGCGGCGTAGTCGTCGAGCAACTGCGCCCATACCTCCTCGGCATCGCCGGTCACGGCGGCGTCGCCGTACTCGAGCACCTCTTCGGGAAAGATCGAGGCGTGCGGCCCGCCGAACACGACCGTGGCGCCGCGCTTCTTGAGCTCGCCGGCCATCTGGTAGGCGTACGCGATGTTGGCCGTGTGTACGCTCAGGCCAACGATGTCGCCCTCTTCAATGTCGTGGAAGGGGAACTCCTCGATCGCCTGATCGATCAGACGGATCTCGCGGATGTAGTCCCTATCCGGCGTCACCGCGGCGAGCACCGGAAGGGCTCGAGGGGTCGAGACCGAGAAGTTGATGCGTTCGGCGTCAGGCGCCGGATTGACCAGGAATAATGTGAAGCTACGCGCCGAAGGGCCGTCGCTCATGGGCTGCTGTTTCCTTCCGATATAAAAGTGATCGTGCGCCCTGCGCGCAAAACGATCGTTGCCGGCGTCGCCACCGACGGGTCCTACCGATTAATGGCGAGAATTCTAACGCACAACGGGCAGCCGGACACCGACGTTGGCCTAATTACTTCGTTCCGAATCGGACCCCGTTGTTCTCTTGTCCGTCGAATGTACGGGATACGGCGTGGAATTCACCGTCCAGATCACCGATCACGACCAGCGAGCCGTCGATGATCGCGGCGCTCATCGCCCAACGCGGGATATTCTCGGCGACGATGGTCCAATCCATGCCCGCGCCACCCAGGATCACGCCGTTCGGCCGCCCCGGCAGCAACAGCAGCGACGCCGCCGGATCGGAGCCGACGATCAGCCGCGGTGGACGCTCGATGGCCCATTTCTCAGTGTCCTCGATGACGACCTCGTAGTCGCTCTCGGTATCGGTGGCCACCAGAATCCGACGCTTTCCCGTCGAGGCTTCCGACCACAGCGTCGCCTCGCCGACGTTGAGCGGCCCGATCACCGGGCAGCCGCGAAGCTCCCACATGGGTGGACCGAGGCGCGCCGGGGCGCCGAACACACGGTCGGGGCCGGCTTCCATGCGCCAGATATCGCGATACCCGCCGCCGGTGTTGCGAAAAGCGATGACGAGCCGGTTGTCGGCGCGGACGTCCACGGCGATGCGGCAGCAGCCGCAGATCGAGTCGACCTGGTCCGCAGTCAAGTTGATCTCGGTAACCTCGCCGTCCTCGATGTGCGCGTAGTAGAGATCGGCCGGCTCCTCGGCACCTGGGGGAGCGAACCGTGCGTCGATCCAGGCGGCGTGGGCGATGCCGTCGGCGTCGATGTCGATGTCGACGAAGCCGCGGTAGGCGCGGGCGCCCGCGTCGGCATTGAGAACCACCGAGGGTGCGAAGCTCGCCCCGCCGTCGATACTGACCGCGGCGCGGATATCGGAGCCACGAGCCGTCCAGGCGACCGCAACGACACCGTTGTCGCCGATCGCGACGCCGGCACGCCCCTCATCGAGGGTGCCACCACCGACCGTCCCGGGAAGGTCGTTGATCTGCACCTGGGGCTCAAAGACGCCGCCCTCTCCGTAACGGGAGATGAACAGGTTCCCGCCGCGTTGCGCATCGCGTTCGCGCCACACGATATAGACGGAGCCATCGTCCCCGCCGGCGAACTGGGGCAGGTAGACCTCGCGGTCGCGAAGAAACCCGAGCCCCGTCTCAACGGCCACGGTGACGGCGGCAGCGGCCTGTTCGGTATCGCCTCCGTCGGTGTCGGGTCCCGACCCCGGAGTGCCGCACGCGACGATCGCCGCCACGAGCACAACGAGCGTGACGCGGGTCATCCCGCGTGCCGTCGCCGCGCCGCTTGTTCTGCTCACTGGCCACGCCCCCAGCCACGGAGCTGCTCCCAGTTGCCGGGGGGCGGATCGCGCTCGAGGATCGGCGCAGGCTCCGTCGGGCCGCCGGAAACGCTCTTCAGCATCCGGTACCAGAACTCCTGGGCGTCGTAGAACTCCTTGACGCCGACCCGTTCGTTCTGGCCGTGGGCGCGCGAATCGTCCGGGTCGCCGAAGATCGCCGCGACGCCGTACACCGGGATGCCGGCATTGCGCACGTAGTTGCCGTCGGTCGCCCCGGTCGACATGGTCGGGATGATCGGGACCCCCGGCCACATGTCGGCGACGATGGGCTCGAGGATACCCATGATCTCGTCGCTCAACGGCGACGGATCGGACGCCGTCGGTGTGTTGACCCGCGTGATCCGGATCTCGTCGTTGCCGACCACTTCGCGGAGTGTCGCCTCGACGTCATCGGGGCTCTGGCCCGGCAGCACCCGGCAATTCACCGTTGCCTCGGCGGTTTGCGGCAGAGCGTTGTCGGCATGACCGGCGGCGAGACGCGTCGCCACACAGGTCGTGTGCAGGATGGCGTTGTAGAAGGGCGAGTCCGCCGACAGGCGCGCCGCCGCCGCCGCGTCCGGGGGATCCTGCGCCACCGCCCGCATATCCGCCGCCGCCTGCCCGTCGGTGAAGGACGACGAACGCTCGAAGTACAGACGCGCCACCTCGCCGACGTCAACGGGGAAGGTGAACTCCGAAAGCCGTGCGAGCGCCATCGTCAGCTCGTAGATGGCGTTGTCGGGGCGCGGCCGCGAGCTGTGCCCGCCCGGATTGGTCGCCGTCAGCCGGAAGGTCACGTAGATCTTCTCGGCCGCCTGCACGTTAAAGATGTTGGGCTCGCCGTTGAAGAGCTCGCCGCCGCCAGCATCGGCGTTGATGGCGAAGGCCGAGTCAACGAGGTCGCGGCGCTCGCCCACCAGGTACTTGATGGCGTCGCTGCTGGTCTCCTCGTCGGCGGTGAACACCGCGATCAGGTCGCGATCCGGCACGTAGCCCTCGTCGCGCAGCCGGATGAAGCCGGTGACGATATGGACGATGCCGGCCTTGTTGTCGTCGGTGCCGCGGCCGTAGAAGTAGCCGTCGATCTCGCGCAGCTCGAAGGGCTCGAAATCCCAATCCGAGCGCAGCGCGTCGACGACGTCGATGTGCGCCATCAACATGACCGGCTCTCGGGTCGGCGGGCCGCCGCCGGGAGCTTGCCCCCGGAACCGCGCCACGACGCTGCCGAGCGCCGGATCCGGGCTCACGATCCGGACGTCTTCGGCGGGGAAACCGGCGTCGATAAGCCGCCGCTGTATCGCCTCGGCCGCCGCCGTGATGTTGTCCGGCATGTCGGCGATCGAGCGAAAGGCGATGAGCTCGGCGTAGATTTCCTTGGCGAGGGCTTCGTAGTCTCTTGTCTGCGCGCCGGCCGCCGACTGTACGGCCGCAGTCGTTGCCACGGCATCCACGGGGACCCCGACGATGGCACCCGCTGCCGCTCCCGACAGGCAAGCCACCACGAGAAACCTCAACTTTCTTTTCATCTAGCGAAATCTCCGGATCAAACTCGGACCCCGGGTGCTCCGGGCAACAGAGGGAAAGGCGACCGACCGCCACATGATCTCACAAGGCGCCGACCTGGTTCACATGGCACGGCGCGACGCGGGTCGCGAGTGACACGCTTCGGCGAGGTCCGTCACGCCGTCGTGGACGCTTCCGCGATCGTCGACTTTCTCCTGCATAGGCGCGATGCGACCGTGCTGGCGGCCGCGTTGGGGAGACCGGACATCGATTTGCACGCTCCCAGCCTCTGCGACGTCGAAGTCGCGGCAGCGATCCGTACCGCCCTTCTGCTCGGGCGTGTGGGAACCCTGGAAGAAGCAACTGCCATTGCCGGCGACCTGGTCGGCCTGCCGATCGAGCGCTACGAGCACGGCCCGCTCTTGGACCAAATCCTGGAGCTGCGCGACAACTTCTCGGCGTACGACGCCAGCTATGTGGCCCTGGCAGAGGCCCTCGGTGTGTCGTTGCTCACCGCCGACGTCCGTCTGGCTGCCGCAACAAGGGCCCACACCGGCGTGAACGTGCACCTGACGAGCACGGGTTAGAAAGCGACGGAATCGGGCAGATCGATGCCGAAGATCGTGGCGATGTCGGAAACGCTGACGTAGAGCCGGCGGCGCGGCAGGTCCACCGCCAGCCCCATGATGGTGAAGCCGCCGCCGCCCATGTCGAGCTCGGGGATCAGCAGGCGCTGGACGAGGGAACCGTCGGGGCCGTGCACCGTGACCAGGCCGGGATCACCCTCGACGGTGTCCCACAACAGGAGCAGCGAATCGTCGATCGCGAGCGCGTCGGCGACGAACGATGGAAAGAAAAACACGTCGCGGCCCGGCGCCTCCGCAAAGTCGGCAAAGTACTGCTCGACGATCCCCGGCAGCTCCGGGAGATCGAAGGCGGCTTCCGAAAGCAGGCTGCCGTCGGCCCCGTAGCGCCGAATGGTCGATTCGGTATGGATCACGAGCCACAGCGAGCCGTCCGGGGCGGCGACTGGGAGGGCGCCGTTGCGCAGCGCGTCGGGGATGGTGCCCTCCAGGATGCGCTCGCGCAGATCGCGGAAATTGAACTCTCCGAGGTCGGGGAACGGCAGCTCGCCGAAAAGCGCCATCTGCTCGCCTTCCGGGCCCAGGGCCGAAACCATCGCCCCGCGGGCCCACACCCGGTTGTTGTTCGCCACCAACCCGCCGTCGCCGGTGAAATCGAAATCAAACAGGATCCGTACCGCCGGGTACTCCCCCAGGTAGTCACCTTCCATATCGAACACCTGCACACCGTGAACATTGTCGAGCACGTACACCCGATTGCCGCGGATGCCGAGGCCGCGGGGGCCGCGAAACTCACCGGGGCCTTCGCCGTTGCGACCGATGGTGCGCAGGACCTCCCCCTTCGGGCTGACGACGAGCATCTGGTGGAGCCGGCGGTCGACAAGCCAGATGTTGCCGTCGGCATCGACGTCAATTGCGGCGGGAAACGACAGGTCGATGTCGGCATCGGAGAGCACGACCTCGAGGCCCTCGAGAACGATTTCGGCGGCCACCGCAGGGTTGTCGGAAGTCACCGCCGCGGGATTGGCGGGATCATCCGGGGCACAGGCGATCCCCGTAATCACTGCGGCAGCGAGGACGACGCCGACGAGTCGATGTCCCCGGCGGGGTGTGGATACCGACTCCGATCGCTCGATTCGAACGGCCTTCTCGGCGCGCGCCGGCATCTCCGTGACAACGCTCACCCAACGCCACTCAACGAAAGCACCGCGGCCTCGACCCGATCCCAGGCCGGCGTCCCCGGCCAGACCACATCCCAGTGCCCGGCATCCGGAACGACGATCATCTCGGAGTCGTCGGCGGCTTGCGCCTCGTAATTGTACGCCGAAACCTGCCGCGGCGGCGCGATCTGGTCGTCGCGGCCGGTGATGTGTCGCTGCGGCACGTTCAACGGCAACATCTGGAAGGGCGATCCGGCCAGGTAACGCTCGGGAAAGTCGCGCGGTCCGCCCCCCATGAGCTGGTCGATTGCGTCGCCGCACGGGTTCGGGTCGACCCTGCGGAAGCGGCGCAGTTCCGGCACCCCGCCCAAGCTGATGGCGCCCGAGATCGGCAACGGATCGGCGATGTAGATATCGCTGTCTTCGTAGATCCGCGGCCTCCCCGCCGCCCATAGCGCCAGGTGCCCGCCGGCGGAGTGGCCCAACGTGATCACGCGGTCGAGATCGAGGTCGTGCTCGAGGGCGATGTCGCGCACCTTGTCGACGCCGTGCGCCACGTCCAAGAAAGTATTGGGCCAGCCACCGCCTTCGACGTCGACCGGTCGATACTCGATGTTCCAGGTCGCGATGCCGAGGTCGGTGATCGCCTCGGCGACGCGGTCGAAGTACTGTAGCGAAGCGATGTCGAGCCAGCAGCCGCCGTGGATGAGAATCGCCAGCGGCCATGGCCCTGGGGTGTCGGGGAGGCGGAGATCGCCGAACTGCATCTCGTGATCGCCGTAGGCAATGCGCTCGTCCGCCGGGATCGGGTCGCCCGACAGGACGTCCTGCATCGTGATGCGCTCCTGTGTAGCCGTTGCATCCTGCCAGGCCGGAGGCGACGCCGCAACGGATTGCGACGTCACCAACAAGACGAAGAAGAGGCCGGCTGCGCCGCGCACAACGGCACCGTGCACCGTGCCGGGCGGGCGGATGATTCGTCGAAGGTCGTTCATCTGTTCTTCCTCAGCTCCTCGAGTCGTTGGAGAGCACGGTGCCTCAACGAGGTTTCGTGGGTATGTTGCTGCGCCGCGACGTACTCGTAGTGAGCGATCGCGATGTCGGGACGATCGCTTGATTCGTACAACTCACCGAGCAGCATGTGCACCCGGGCGCGGTCTGTCCAGTCGGCACGGGGAGCGCGCGCCAACGCATGGTCGAGCGTCTCGATGGCATCGTCGAGACGTCCGAGCCTCGCCAATGCCCGGCCGCCACCGTAGCCGAAACGCAGCACCGTGGGCTCCAGGTCCATCGCCGTCTCGTAATGGAACAAACCCTCCCACAGCGACTCCTCGGCGCCGGCTTCGTCGGCTTCGTTCTCCGCATCCGACAACATCCCGGCGCCCTCGTTGGCCTCGATCCAGGCGTCGTACAGGTCGTCGGGCCAGGGCTCGATCTGGGGCGCAGGCTCGAGGACGACCAAACCCGGCCACTCGGCGAGGTCCTCCGGGTCGAGCACCGCGACGTTGCCGTCGACGTAGAGCGGGTCGTAGGCCGCCATGTAGTCGACGATCGGGCGCATGCCGCGCGGCAGCTCCGAGATCTCATGGTGCCGGTAGTGCATCGGAACCATGATGTCGGGTTTGATGGTCTCAATCAGCATCGTCAGCATGTCGAGGTTGGGCGCGTCGAAGTAGGCGGCGTTGATCAGGATGACGTCGACCGGCCCCAACGCCTCGAGGTCGGCCTCGTTCAGCAGCCGGTTGTCGCCGAGGTGAGCGATGCGGAGCCCGCCGGTCTCGACCACCCAGATGGTGTTGAACGGCGTCTGGCCGCGATCCAGAAATCGCGCCCGGCCGGAGTGTTCCGATTCGATGCCACGCAACTCGACATCGCCGACCCGAAACTCCCCCGGGCTCCGAAACACCGGCGTGAAGTCATTGAAGTAATACGTCGCATCGTGGTCGTAGTGGGGGTGGGTGACGAGAACCGCGTCGGCCTCGATGCCGGCGGGGAACGAATAGCCGAGCCAGATATTGCTGTTGAAGGGATCGATCGCGATCCGCGTTCCGCCCGGTGACTCGATGACGAAGGCGGCGTGGGCGATGTACTCGAGGCGAACGGCCGCCGGCTGGCCGGAGGGTTCCGGGGCGAAATGCATCGCGACGACGCCGCCGCTCGGAAGCGCCGCAGCCAAAATGATCGCGGTGAGTCTCATGGCGACGGATGGTAGCAAAGCCGCGCGTCGCGGGCCCGGTGCGGCCGGGCCTGGGCTTGCTGTTGCCGGCCGGGTCGCGAAGCCGTTGTCGATCGGGAGCCTACGGTCGCGTCGATCTCGGTCGACCCATCTTGATGGCGACACCTTCGCCTTCAATTTCGAAGTGCCGCTCGATCTCGGCCGGCACGGGGATCTTGCATTCGATCTCGATCGCCTCCAGCGCCAGCGTCTCGCCCCGAATCAGCGCTTCGTGCTGCTCGATGGCGGCTCGGACGCTCGCGCCTTCGGGGTGGATGCCCAGCCAAATGCGATCGTCGACGTTGAAATCAGCGTCTTTCCGCATTTTTTGCACGCGGTTGATCAGTTCGCGCGCGATGCCCTCGAGCCGCAATTCTTCGCTGACGTGCGAGTCGATCGAAACGACGAGCCCCCCGGAGGCTGCCACCAGCTCGCCCTCCGCCGAAGGCTCCATCTCGACGTGGACGTCTTCGGGGTCGAGCATGTGGCCGTCGACCTCGGTGCGTTTGCCGAAAGCAAGCTGCCTGACCTTCTCGGGGTCGATGTCCTTGAGCGTCGTCAGGGTCGTGGCCAACGACTTGACCTCCTTGCCGAGGCGCGGCCCGAGGCGCGGCATGTTGGCCTTCAGCGTCGGTGTGGCGAGCTTGGTCGGATCGTCGAGGATTTCGAGCTTCTTGATGTTGAGCTCGTCGAGGATGACGTCTTCGCCGGCCCGCAGCCACTCGCGGTCCCTCGCGTTCGTCGTACCGACCCTGATGACGGCCAGCGGTTGCCGCGTGCCGATACGCGCCTTTTCGCGCAGGCGGCGGCCGAGCTCGCACACCTTTCGGGTCAGGTCGATGCGGTGCTCGACGAGATACTCCTCGTCCGAAAGCTCGCGCCGCGCCGGCACGTCGCGCAAGTGTACCGAGTCGACCGCTTGGGTGCCGGGCGTCACCCGCAGCAGCTCGTAGACGTGCTCGGCGAAAAACGGCGTGAACGGCGCCATCAGCTCGGTGAACTCGAGCAGTACCGAGTACAGCGTCGTGTAAGCGCACCGCTTGTCGTCGGAGTTTTCGGACTTCCAGAACCGCCGCCGCGAGCGGCGAATGTACCAATTGGTCAGGTCGTCGAGGAAATCGAGAAGCGGGTCGACGACACGATAGAGCCGGTACTCGACCATCTCGCGCTCGACCTGATACTTGAGCTCTTCAAGCTTGGCGTTGATCCAGACGTCGAGCTCGTGGGTCGGCTCGCGCCGCTCATCGGAGAAATACCACTGGGTCTCCGGGTCCCACCCATCGACGTGGGCGTAGGTCATCAGAAAGCTGACGCTGTTCCACCACGGCAGCAGCACGCGGCGCACCATCTCGCGCACGCCGGCCTCGGCGAAGCGAAGCTCCTCGCCGCGCAGCGCCGGCGAGTCGAGCATGTAGATGCGGATCGCGTCGGCGCCGTGCTTCTCGATCAGCTCCAAAGGCTCCGGGTAGTTCTTCTTTGACTTCGACATTTTGTGGCCGTCTTCCGCCAGCAACAGGCCGTTGACGACGCAATTCTTGAAAGCCGGCTTGTCGAACAGCGCCGTCGAGAGCACGAGCAGCGTGTAAAACCAGCCGCGCGTCTGATCGAGCGCCTCGTTGATGAAGTCGGCGGGGAAGCCGCGCTCGAACTCCTCGACGTTCTCGAACGGGTAGTGAGCCTGCCCGTAGGGCATCGAGCCCGACTCGAACCAGCAGTCGAGCACCTCCGGGATGCGGCGTAGATCGCCGTTGCCGCTCGGCGCCGGGATCACGATGTCGTCGACGATGTGCTTGTGCAGATCGTCCACCTTCTGCCCGGACAGCTCCTCGAGCTCGGCCTTCGAGCCGATGCAGATCGTTTCGCCGGTCTCCTCGTTGCGCCAGATCGGCAGCGGGTTTCCCCAATAGCGGTTGCGCGAGATGTTCCAGTCGCGCGCCCCCTCGAGCCACTTGCCCATGCGCCCGTCCTTGAGATGGGCCGGCACCCAGCGGACCTTTTGATTGTTGGCGACGAGATCGTCCTTGAAGTCTTCGACGCGCACGTACCAAGCGTTGATGGTCTTGTAGATCAGGGGCGTGTCGGAGCGGTAGCAGAATGGGTAACTGTGCTCGTAGGTCTCCTGACGCAGGAGCTTGGACCGCACCTTGAGGTCGGCGATGATCTGCTTGTCGGCATCCTTGACCATCTGCCCCTGATACGGCGGCACCGCCGCGGTGAACTTGCCCTCCTCGTCGACCGGGTCCGACGGTTCGAGGCCGAACTCCTGGCCGAGGCGAAAGTCATCTTCGCCGAAGGCGGGCGCCATATGGACGATGCCGGTGCCGGTCTCGGCGGTAACGAAATCGGCGGGCAGGATGCGGAAGGCGTTCTCCTCGGCGCTCTTGCGCTCGGCGAAAAACGGGAACAGAGGCTGGTAGCCGCGGCCCACCAGGTCGCTTCCCTTGACCTCGCCAACGCGGACGATGCCCTCATCGCCCGGCCAATAGGAAGCCACCAGATCGGCGTGCAAGACGTACCGCTCGCCGGCGACGGCGCCTTCGTTGAGTCTTTGCGCCGGGCCTGTTTCTCGATCCCGCCCTGCTTTTTCAGCCCTGCCCGCCGGGTCATCGCCCGCCCGGGCCTCGACAACCACGTAGGTCGCGTCCGGATCGACCGCGAGGGCGAGGTTGGAGGGCAACGTCCAGGGCGTTGTCGTCCACGCCAGGACGTAGACCGGGGTTTCGTCGCTGCCCGCGGCACCGGCAACCTGGCCAAGAGGCTCGTCGAGCTCGAACTTCACCGTGATCGAAGGGTCCTGGACGTCCTTGTAGTTGAGGTTGGCCTCGAAGTTCGACAGCGGCGAGCCGATGCGCCACGAGTACGGGACGACGCGGTAGCCCTCGTAGATGAGACCCTTCTCCCACAGCGTCTTGAAGACGTACCAGACGCTTTCCATGTAGGAGACGTCCATCGTCTTGTAGTCGTTGTCGAAGTCGACCCAGCGCCCCATCCGGGTGACGATCGTGCGCCATTCCTCCGTATAGCGCAGGACGATCGAGCGGCAGGTTTCGTTGAACTTAGCGACGCCGTATTCCTCGATGTCACCGCGGCCGTTGAGGCCGAGCTGCTTTTCGACCTCGAACTCGACCGGCAGCCCGTGGCAGTCCCAGCCGAAGCGGCGCTCGACCCGATAGCCGCGCATCGTCCAGTAGCGGGCCACGACGTCCTTGATCGTACCGACGAGGAGATGCCCGTAGTGCGGCAAGCCGGTGGCGAACGGCGGCCCGTCGTAGAAGCTATAGCTCTTGGTTGCCGGGCGTTGCTCGATGCTGCGCTCGAACGAGCGCCGCTCCTCCCAGCGCTTCAAAACCTCGCGCTCGGTCTCGGGGAACGAGATGTTGGTCGGCGGGCTTGGAAACTTCATGACATCGCGTCAAACGGGTACAAGCGGCTCGCGGGGCGCCGGGAAACTGCGGAGGAACCGGAAAAACGTGAGGATAACCTGCTAACGATTCGGCTGGGTCGCCGGAGTGCACAGAGAGCCGTCGACGGGCAGCCCACACCGAGCTACGGCGTGTTTTTCATCGCCGGTGGGCCCGAACCCGAACAGCGTACCCGACCAATGCGAACCATCGTCGAGCTCGATCAGCAAGTAGCCGTGATCGGTGTCGTTGATCATCCCGCTCGCCGTCATTCCGTCGATGGTGGTGTCGGTGAATCCGGGGGCGAGGGCGTCCGGAGCGAGCTTGACGCCGCTGTCGCCGACGACGATTTGCGAGGCCCGGTCGCCGGCGAAGCTGAGCGCTTCGAACTCGTGCATGTGGCCCGACACGATCAGAGGAATCTCCGCCGCAAGCCGTCCCTGCGCCAAAGCGGCGACCGCTTTCTGCAACGTGATGTTGCCCGACTCGGCCGGCGCGGTGCCGTACCGGGCTATGCCCCACAACGGACGATGGGTCAGCAGCCAAGCGGGTTTCGACCCCGCGGCGACCAGCGCGTTGACCGCGTCGAACTGCCGCGTGTAGGCGAAGACGCTCTCTTCTCCGGCGAGGTCGATTTGCGGACCTTCGCCGCCGCCACAGGCGTTGGCGGAATCGAGGATGACGAGCTGCAGGTTCGCCATCGTCAATCCATACGGCTCGGTGGGCACGGTCGGCGCGTTGCACGACGGGGTCTCGACATCGGGGTCGAGGAGCGGGGAATGGGCGTCCAGAAAGTAAAACCAGCCCCGCCCGGCTCGCGAGCACAGCTCGTGGTTGCCGCGCACGACGACCCATGGCGCGACGGCGAGCAGGGGTTGCGCCGGCTCGAAAAAATCGAGCTTCCACGTGTCCCAGGTGTCCTTGGTCGTTTGGGTCGGGAGCGGCTTGCCGAGATCGGCGACGCAGCCGTCGTAGGCCCAGTCGCCAGCAGCGTTCCTGCTGGGGGTTCCGCGATAGTTGTAGTCGCCGAGATGTAGCACCAGGTCAGGGGTGTCGGCGGCCGCGGCCGCCGCGACCTGAGCGAATTGCCAGGTATCCGAAGCGCACGGTTGGGCGTCGTCGCCCTTGCAACCACTGTCGGCAACGACCGCGACCTTGCCGATCGTCATCGGACCGGACGCCGGAACGGGCAACGGCATATCGACACCCGCGATCGTCGCCGTAACACCGTCCGGAATCTCGACAACGGCTTCGCAGACCTGCACTGGAAATGCGTTCGTATCGGGGTTGGGGCGCGGCTGCATGGCGAGCTGCGGCCGGGAATCACTGAACGCGATCGCCGGGCACTCGGCGGACAGCCCGACGACGGCGCGCACCAAGGGTTGCGGCCCGCCGCTAATCGCCGAGTAGCCGATCAGCACGTACTGGGCCAGGGGCGTCACGGACGGCGGCGGATCGGTTGTGTCCGAGCCGCAGGCGGACAACGACAACCCGATCAACGTTATCGCCGCGGCCAACGCGGTTCGGCACAAGGTGCCGCCCGGCAAACCGCAGCGGCGAGTATCAGCAGCCATCACGACCTCGAATCGAAAGCATCGCACCGACCGTAGTCACGTCGAGGCAGTCACACAAGGCGATCGGGGCGCAGCGTATAATAGATAAACTTCGATTCTGTCAACAAAATCCGTGCTTCGAGCGTCATATAAACAACAGGAATCCCGTATTTCCTGCGACTTCCCCACTCGAGTCGCGCAGCCCGGGGACACCGATCCCATGCGACGCAAGCTCCCGAGCCATTCC
>SMVB01441592.1_pt1 | contig 39702 bp, 37 predicted proteins | sample 2456461 | NCBI WGS metagenome assembly SMVB01 (sample SAMN11095934, study PRJNA526329) | marine sediment metagenome | biome: Marine sediment; feature: Surficial sediment; material: Deep marine sediment; isolation source: Hadal surficial sediment | place: Pacific Ocean | collected 2014-05 | depth...
TATTCAGACGAGGGCGGCAGAATTCAGCAAGAAATCGCTGTGATCAGACTGGAAATCGAGGCGAACGGCTTGACAGAATCTGACTGTAAGGTATTCTGTAATCCATATACCATCCATATACCATCCATATACCATCCATATACCATCCATATGGATGGTATATGGATGGTATATGGTTTCTAAATAGATTCTATGAGGATGCTCATGAGCGTGCACCCGATTCGTTCCAAGGCCGGTGAAACCGAGAAGGTCACCATCAACCTGGGCTTCGTCGATCTGGGACAGATCGATCTGCTGGTGCAGGAGGGCTTCTATTCCAACCGCACCGACTTCATTCGCACGGCGATCCGCAATCAGCTGAGCACCCATGCCGAGGTGGTCAACAAGTCCGTGGTCCGCCGCACCCTGGAGCTGGGCCTGCGTTATTACAGCCGAGAGGACTTGGAGGCGGTCCGGGCGGCCGGCGAGAAACTGCGTATCCAGGTCCTGGGCCTGGCCAGCATCGCCGATGACGTGACCCCGGAGCTGGCCCTGGCCACCATCGACTCCATCGTCGTGATGGGCGCCCTGCATGCCGGTTCGGCGGTCAAGGCCGCTTTGGCCGATCGGATTCGTTGACTCCCCCCTACTTCATCGTGGAAAAACATCTCATGAATTCAAGATTACAGGCCGAAATGCTCGAAGCCACCCGCCTGACCCAGGCGGGTCGGCTGCTGGATGCCACCGCCGTCATACAGCGGGCGCTGCGAGGGGAGACCGGACAACCGGCCCCGGTCGGTCCCGCCGACACTGCAGCCGACGGCACCCACGCCAGGACCGGGCGATCCCCGCTGACCCTGGACGGAGTGGCCGAGCGGGTGGAAAGCGACGATGCCGGGCACCCTTCAGGGCATAGGGCCCGGACCCGACACGGTGCGGAAGCGACTCCGGAAAGGGCCGCGACCCGGCCGTCATCGCCGGGGGCGCTGATCGACTTTATGGAAAGGTTGCGGGACTCCAAAGGATTAGGCCAACGGGGTCTGGGAAGTTTGAGGCTGGACCTGGACGGCTTGATGACTCCGGGTCCATCGACCCCCACCGCGGTGCCTGAGGGCGCCCGGTTCATCAAGGCCTGCTACACCAACCCGGCCGGCAGTCGTGACTACAAGTTATATGTGCCCAGTGGCTACCGGGGCGAGGCGCTGCCGTTGCTGGTCATGCTCCACGGCTGCACCCAGAACCCCGATGACTTCGCCGCCGGCACCCGGATGAACGAACTGGCCGAGCGTCACGGCTGCCTGGTGGTCTACCCCGCTCAGGCCAGCGGCGCCAACCTATCCCGCTGCTGGAACTGGTTCAACGCCGCCGATCAGTGCCGCGACCAGGGCGAGCCGTCGCTGATCGCCGGCATCACCCGGCAGGTGATGGAGGATTATGCCGTGGACCCGGACCGGGTCTACGTGGCCGGCCTGTCCGCCGGGGGGGCGATGGCGGCCATCATGGGGGCCACCTACCCGGATCTCTACGCCGCCGTCGGCATTCATTCGGGGCTGGCCCACGGCTCGGCCCACGATATGCCCTCGGCCTTTGCGGCCATGGGCCAGGGGGGCGCGGCGGCCGGGTCCGGCTGGGCGACCGGGCAGGCCCGGATCCCGGTCCCAACCATCGTCTTCCACGGCGACCGGGACGGCACGGTGCACCCCGACAACGGCGAGCGGATCGTCGAGCAGTGGCGGACGGTCATGACCGAGACTGGTATCGATTGGCAGACCGAGGTGGAGAGGGGCAGAACCCCCGGGGGACATGGCCATACCCGCACCCGGTATACCGATGCCGACGGCCGAGCGATCCTGGAACAGTGGCAGATTCATGGTGCCGGTCACGCCTGGGCGGGCGGCGGTCCGAACGGTTCCTACACCGATCCCCAGGGGCCGGACGCCAGTGCCGAGATGCTGCGCTTCTTCCTCAGCCACGCCCGGTCCGGTCACTGATCCCTACCGATCCACCTTCCAGACCCTGAATCCCCCACCGGCGCCCAGAACCACGACCCGGGGCGCCGGCACCTGGAGTCATCCCATGCAACTGACCTTTGAAGCCGTTTCCGAAGCCCGTCCCGGGCCCAAGTGACAGGCCCTGTTCAACCGCTACTGGCCGGCCTACCGGGCTTGGCTGACCCGCAACTACGATCTGGGCCCCAACCTCAACGAGGGGCTGATCCTGCACAGCACCTGGACCGCGCGACCGGTGATGGCCGTGTCCTGCCAAAAGATGAAGCTCAGACGGACCCAGACCGGATGTCCGCTATCGGGAAATTGGGATGGGGATAGGCGGCACAGGTTGTCCGATCGTCAATGTCGGCACTTGGCACACAACGGCCCTAAGCATCCGCTGCGTCCGTATGATATGTGCTGCTATTTAGATGTATTATTCTGTGGAGTCAAAGAGGAACAAAATTATTGGCGCATGGCCCCTTCTGGCCCTGGCCCACTTCGAACTCTACCGCTTGACCGTCATTAAGAGTTGCGTATCCGCCCCCACTCCTAATTTCTGAATGATGTACGAAGAGGTCTTTCCCTCCATCTTCTGTCGTGATAAAACCAAAACCTTTGTCTGCATTGAACCATTTGACTGTACCTTTACTCATACTTTCCTCTTTAGACTAATATTTCATTATTTGCAGAAATCTGCATTGTCATTCTAACCTTTAAAATCGTCTCATAGCGTAAATTTTCCATCTTCGCTGAAGCTGCCCTTCAACGAGCCCGGAATCACTGTTCAGTTTCACCGAAATACGCAGCCCTATGGATGAGTGTAGCCCATTCGTCCGCTTGTAGAACAGGCTGTGTGAAAACTCTGCCTCGTATTTTCAGCTCGTGCGGAGAGTGGCTTCATTCAATTTTCCACAGGGATATTCCTTTATGAGACAGCTCTCGCACGCGTTATTCAAGAGATTTCCCCGGTGTATTCCTTGACCTCGGAGTTTTCACACAGTCTGAGAACAAACCGGACAAAGACATCTAACGCTGCCTGTCAGATCAAGTCTGAGTTATTATACATAAATACATATTAGTACATCGATGGCCTTGCTCGGCGCCGAGAGCAGCCGCAGGAGGTCACCAAGCCGTGTTTCAAGTTGTGTGAAGCTACCAGGGTCTCTTTACCGCATGCGCACTTGCAACGCCATACAGCGCGTACTCATTTATCTGATCCTTCGCGTTTTTTGACGGTCAATCTGCCAAATTTTTATTGGTGAGTTCCTGTAGTTTCGTTGCCGACACCTACTGCTATTGATATCACGAATTTCCTATGCACCTACTGCAAGTGTTATCAGATTTCCTTACTCATAATGTGGAAAGCATCTCACAGAATTCCGCTCAAAAAGAGTTCAAAAATTCCTCAGCCTCACGTTCACGCTCAAGCTCTAGGAGGCCCGTGACACCAATACCCTGACGATACGCATCAGTCCTTGTGGTGGTTACCCCTATCAGTGAGAGAAGATCGAGGCATGCTTTATGTCTTATCGCTTCACTTTTAGCACTGGTTGCCAGCTCGATAAGTCCGCTGACTGCGATACTAGCGGAATCTCGTAGTCGGTCATAAGTGCAGTCGAGAATTTCTTGTTTGATCTTGTTTAGCGCCACCACGAATTCAGGTATATTTTTCCACGCGCAGAGCGTCTGGGGCGTGGTTCCCACATCCTTCGCTACAGCAACGGATGTCATACCGCTTGCTAAACCTACGATCGCCTTGACCTGCTTCGATGTTAATTCCATTGGTCAATTCCTTCGTCTATCTTCTGATTTCTGAAAACTTAGTCCCGGGACTAGATTTTACTACAAACTAAATATAAATTAGCGATTATAACTACAAACTAAACAATTTATGGTATTTATGACTCCAACCGCGTGACTACCTTTCAAACCAATCTTGTAGCATTCAAACTCACGTGTGTGGAATTTATTCCGATAATTGGATTGCGGGATCAATTCTGCGAGGGATTAATACACCAACCGTTCACGCACGAAATCCCAGAACCCATCCACATCCTCCTTGCGAGTATCCCTGCCGAGATATTTCGTCCGCACAATGCGGGTTCCGGGTGGTTCATGGGGTATCAGTTCCCCCAGATTCAAGTGCGTCTGGGCATAACAAATCTCCAGATCAATTTTGGTTTCGTACCCCCGCACCCATTGGCAGGTGGGGTGGGTAATCGCATTTATTATTGCTTGTTTCAGGAACGGGTCTGCGTTGGCGTAGAGATCAGTCAGAACTCCTTTGTGCAGGAAGTAGCTGCCCATATACCCCGCGTATTGCTGCGTGAATTTCATCTCGGGATGGCCGGGAGTGTCCTGCCATTCTGGAATGAATTGACCTAACCACGACATGAACCCTTGCCAATCCTGAACAATCACAGCCACGACAGGGGCAGCGGGGAGTCCCCCTTCCTCAATTACCTTCGGGAGGCCTTTCAGAATTTTCCTATCGGTTGGGGTGGGGGAATAAGCGGGTAGGTTATATCCTCGCGCCATTGCCCGAGTGTAGATGTCGATCAGTTCCCGGTTGATAGCAGGGGGGATGGCTACTGAGTTGGTATCCATGTCAGGTTTTCCTCCGGCGGTGCATTCAATTTCGGAATTGCCGGGACAATGATTGGCGGGTGCCGAATTGCTGAAAGATTTCTCCCGACCATGAATGATTTCGTGTTCCGTAAATTTCCCCCGCTTCATACGAGAGCGAAGGGTATGAATCGAGGTACCGAATTTGGCGTGAATCTGTTTCAAGGTGTATTTGATGCAGTTGTTATCGGTAAAGACACGGACGCATGACCGATTCTCGGATTGGGTGGCCTTGTCAGCCCAAACACAGTACCCGGGGCCGTAGACGTTCGTCTTCTTCGATTCGGGCCGTTCCACCGAATATTCGGAGCTGGGTCGTGGCCCCAAATACCCGAGGAAATTGTGAAAACCTCGGGAACCATCCCAATCAGCGTGGAGACGGTCTACCATTCCGGGTTTGCAGCGTTTCCATCGAATGTCGTGGTAACAACTCCAAGAGGTCGGGTATCTCTCCTTTAGTTTGTTCTGGGTAATATCAGGCACGGGGAAATTCTTCGAACTGATTACGACTTTCACAAGTGCGTTCATACCCCCAGCCCTCGTTTAGTGTGTTCCAAGGTGGGTGCTTTCTCTAGGTGGTTCATATGTTTGGGGGGAAGTAGTTCAATCGGATTTGAGCCACCCTTGGAAAACACCGCGGCAGACCACCCAATTACTGGGGTTCGCTGTTGATATGGATTGCACCAACTTTGGAAGACACATAGAGAGAGACGGACGGCTGGAAACCCTATTTTTAAGGGGTTTTTGGCTTCACTTTGGTCGGGTGTATTTGATACAAAGTCCATCGAGACGTTTTCCTTAGGCAGTTAGCGTTTCCTGTTGGCAAAAGTTAGGTCGGACTACCCTGCGTAGTCCGGCCTTTTTAATGTTTGGTGTTCATTGTCATTACTCCTATGCTGATTGACGATTGGATGAAATTTGCTGTTCCACCCACTGATCGACCTCATCTTCGATCCACACCGTGCATCGTTTACCGAGTCGAATAGGTTGTGGAAATTTCTTGATACGCACTTTCCCGTAAATGCAGCTTTTTTTCAGACCGGTTTTGTCTTCAACTTTGGGCATCCGAATTAATTTCTTGCTCATGTCTCTACTCCTCGCACGTCATTGACAACGTTGGTTGACCGTGGAGAAAGTATTAGACGGGACTGGCTCTGAGTCACGAACAGCGATGAACGTCTCTAAGAACGGCGTTGAACGTCTCTAAGAAAGAGAGGGGAGAATGTGTTATTCGTAGGTGATGATTGTGCGCATTACGTGCTGTTCAGATGTTCCTGATAGGTCCACTACAGCGCGCTTGGCGTTTAGGTGGGCGTGTCTCCTCGCTTTTTTTGGCTTCATGCCTTCAGCTATAAACTGATCCTTCTTTTCAGCAAAAACCTTATCATACAGCCGCTGCCACGGGGCATGACGCTCTGCGGTCTTGGCATTTTTCAACCCCTGACTTAGTTTTTTGTATCTTCCTTCGTCAATTTTTTCGCCGGCTTTTTTGGCGCGCCCCATCTCAGCGAGTTGTGCTCGTAGGTCATCCCGTGTCTTTAGGATCTTAGGCATGAGCCCCACCATGCAGTGGTACAACCTTGCGGTCTTCCCTCAAGTTATCCAAATAGTCCGCCCAAGCCTGCATCATCTCCCGCCGCGCCGGTAGATGGCTGGTGCGATTGTAGGCTCGACCGTTGGCATCCCGCACCGCATGGGCTAACTGGTGTTCGATGACATCAAGGCGAAACTCCAGCACCTCATCCAACAGGGTGCGAGCCATCGCCCTGAAACCGTGCGGGGATATATCGTCATTGCTGTAACCCATCGTACGCAGTGCAGCGCGAACACCATTCTCAGACAAGGGTCGACTCTTGCCTCTGGCTGAGGGGAATACATATCGTCCATCACCAGTTAACGAGTACAGTTCGCGGAGAATATCGAGGGCTTGCCGACACAATGGAACAATATGCGGTAATCCCGTTTTCATTCTATGTTCGGGCAGTTCCCAGCGTTCCTCTTCCCAGTTGATTTCCTCCCATTCCATAGCGCGGATTTCTCCAGGCCGTTGGAATAAAAGGGGAGACAATTTCAGAGCTGCATGTACTACTGGAGTGCCTTGGAAGTTTTCAATACCTCGCATCAATGCGCCGATTTTCTCAGGTTCAAGGATCGTTGCCATGTGTTTCACTTCGGGCTTCTTCAGTGCATCAACTAGCGGGGCGGCTGGATCAATTGTTGCCCTACCCGTGACAATGGCGTATCGAAAAATTTGTGAACAGTTAGACCGGATGCGGCGGGCGGTTTCATAAGTGCCTCGCGCCTCCACTCGCCGCAGTACCTTCAATAATTCTGGTGAGTCGATCTCCGCTATGGGCCGCTTACCGATATAGGGCAGTACGTGCGTATCGAACCGCTGTTGAATTGTGGTGAGAGTCGATTCCTGTGAATCGGATTTCGCCATGAATTCTTGCATCACAGCTTTGAAGGAATCTTCAATGGCCTCCTTTTCCGCCTTGCGCTTCGCGCTGGGGTCGATACCTTCAGCAAGTAGGGTTCGCGCATCTTGGTGTTTCTTCCGGGCCAGACTCAGAGACGTGTCCGGGTAGGTGCCGAGCGACAACATTTTGGCAGCCCCGTTGAAGCGGTACCGATACCGCCAATACTTCGAGTAGTTGGGATTTACCAAAAGTACAAGCCCTCCACCGTCTGCCAGTGTGTAAGGCTTTGCTTTTGGTTTGGCGGCTTTGACCTCCGCATGAGTTAGTTTCTGTGACTGCGCCATTTGTGAGTAACCCCCTATGGAAGGTGCGTGTTACTCGCAATGTTACTCACATTCAGGTTCTGTGTCCACCGTGGGGCATAGATGGTCACTATGGCCATAAATCAATTAAAAACAATGAGTTAAGATAATTTATAGTGAACTGGTGGAAATCTATGGTCACTACCGGATGTTGATATGGTGGAGGCGGCGGGAGTTGAACCCGCGTCCGCCAGTACTCTGCCTTCGGCTCTACATGCTTAGTTTCCGTCAATTAATTTAGCCGCTAACAGCCCGACGGGCAGGACGTTGTTGGCGATCCTGATTAAGTTTTAGCAGATCCACCTCAGGCGGGCTTCACAGCGATCCAGTTCTATATGACAGTCAGTAGTGCGGGGCTGGCACCTTACTATTGACCGCTAGGGCCGAAGCCACTAGATGGTGTTAAACGTGCTGCTTACGCAGCCAGTTGTGCACCGTAGTTGTCGTCATTGGCAACTAATAGTTTGCAGCTTTTGATTTACGTGATTGGCTACCATCACGGCATGCACCTCAGGGTTCGCAACCGTCGTCGAATCCAAATCGCCCCCATAGTGAACTGGCAATTATACCCCAATTCGAGCCATTATTGGTCTGCTTGTGCATAATTGCATTGGATTTTCATTACCTGCCTATCGGAGGCCAACCCGCCCGTGGTTCATACCCTGACTGACATGCTCGCCGCTTTCGGTCTTCAGCAGTTGATTCTGGTGTGGATTGTGGTGGTATTTGCGGCGGTAATACGGGCGTTTACCGGCTTCGGCTTTGCCCTGGCGGCGGTGCCAGCGTTCTCCCTGCTGATGGCGCCTACCCAGGCGGTTGTGCTCAGTGTGATGCTAACCCTGGCGGTGAGTCTGTTTACCCTGAAGACATTTTGGGGCCAGTTGCCGCTAAAACCCATGATGCCCATGATTTCTTTTTCGCTGGTGGGAACGATGCTCGGCGCGGGACTGTTAGGCGGAATCTCCGCGCAGTCGTTTCAGTTGTGGATTGGTCTGTCGGTTATTGCGGCCTGTTTACTCCTCACCTTTTATCGCCCGACCCACCTGGCCGGCGGGGCCGTGCTAGGTAGTGTAGCGGGCCTGCTCTCTGGCCTGATGAATGGGGCGTTTGCCATTCCGGGCCCGCCGATCGTGGTGTATGCGGTGGCAACACAGTCCGACCCCGACAAGACCAGGGCGTTGTTGATGACCTTCTTCTTATTTTCGGCAAGCTTTGGGCTCATTGCCTACGCCGCTGCCGGGTATGTGAGTGCCAGCTCACTCTGGCTGTTTTTGGTTAGCTTCCCGGCCATGGTCCTGGGCGATAAGTTGGGCTACCGGCTGTTTCAGCGCCATGGTACTCGGCTGTACCGGCGGGTGGCACTGGTGTTGCTGTTCAGCGTGGGGTTTATGACAATCGCGCGGGTGCTGCTGGCGAACTGACCTTCTTCAGGGTTTACTGTTGACGTTATCGCGTACGATGCGTTGCTTCTGGCGATCCCAGTCGCGGTCTTTTTGCGTGTCACGCTGGTGGTTTTGTTATCGCTAGGGGCAGCGATAACAGTGGGGGCACTTTTGTAAAATTGAATATATGGCAGGCAAAAGAAAACCGCAATCGAGCGGTGCATGCCATTCGACCGCGGTCTGGTATTGGTCTAAGCCATTGTCGAGGGGATTGCATCGCGCCAGTGCCCCTCGTATGGCACTCTCCTTCATGGGAAAGTATTGCGGTAAAAACCGTATACCGGGTTGTGCATCCAACGCCCACTTCGACTATTCAATCTACCTGCAAAGATGTCTTGAACCATCAATGTGCTTGTCACTGTGCACCCTTTAATAATGGTACCGAATGGGCCAGAAGGCAATAGGCGCTTTAGACAAAGTGTTTCTAAGATAGCTGCGGCTAATAAGAATTTGTATAAATCGTGAATTACTGTTTCACATTGTCCCGAATCACACGTTGCTTTTGCCGGTTCCAGTCCCTGTCTTTTTCGGTATCGCGCTTGTCGTGATCCTGCTTGCCCTGGGCCAGGGCAATGCGCGCCTTGACCAAATGCCCCTTCCAGTGCAACTGGGTGCACACGCAGGTCAATCCCTTTTGCGAGACGGACGCCAGTAACTTTGCCAGCTCTTTTTTGTGCAGCAGCAGTTTGCGGGTGCGGGTGGGGTCGGTGACAAAGTGGGTGGAGGCGGTGTCCAGTGGGGTTATTCTTGCGCCCAGTAGCCAGGCTTCGCCATTCTTCATCAACACATAACAATCGGTGAGCTCGGCCTTGCCCATGCGCAGGCTTTTCACTTCCCAGCCAGACAGGGCAACGCCCGCCTCGAAGGTTTCCAGAAGATTGTAGTCAAAGCTCGCCCGCTTGTTCCTGGCGATGACATTGCTGGGGGTTTTGTGTTTCTTTTTGGCCATGGCGCGCATTATACGGAGATGCTCTGCGGGTGAAACGTGAATCTTTCCCTTTTCACTCTCCATGGGCTGGGGCAATCTAGACGCATGATAATTAATCAGTATTCCTCCTTATGGGCCTGATGGCGCGCACCGGTTTTGGGGGGTGGAAGTCCCGTACCACCTTTGTTCTCGCGCTGTCCTCTTCGGCCGTCGGGCTGGGTAACTTGTGGCGGTTCTCCTATTTGACGGGGGAGCACGGCGGCGCGCCCTTTGTGGTCAGTTATCTGCTGTGCCTGTTCCTCATCGCCGTGCCGATACTCATCGCGGAAGTTGTTATTGGCACCCACGGCCGGGGTAGCCCAACGGTTGCCATTCGCTGGGCCGCCGATCGCTCTTTGTTGTCGCGCAACTGGATGGCGCTTGGCGTGCTCGCCTGCCTCACCGGCCTGCTTATCCTCTCCTATTACGCGGTGGTGGCGGGTTGGGGCATGGCCTACGCCGGCTATATGGCCTCCGGGGTATTTGCCGCTGCCAGTGCGCTGTCGGTGGGTGAGCATTTTGACAACTTTCTGGCCAGCCCGCGTGAACTGGTTTACTGGCAGAGCCTGTTTTTATTGATGACTGTTCTGGTGGTCAGCATGGGCGTGCGCCGCGGGCTGGGTTTGCTGGTGTGGATTGCGGTGCCCACCTTGATGGTATTGCTGGGGGTGCTGGTGGTGTTTGGGGTGGAAAACGGCGATGTGAAAGCGGCCCAGGAGTTTTTGTTCTCGGTGAAGTTGATCGATTTTTCGGCGCAGTCGGTGCTGGTTGCCCTGGGGCATGCGTTTTATACCCTGGGTGTGGGCGTTGGCGCCGGTATCACCTACGGGGCCTACGCGCCGGAGCGTATTCCCCTGGGCCGGTCGGTGATGGCGGTGGCGGTTTTTGACACTTTGATCTCGCTGGCGGCCGGGCTGGCGATATTCCCCATCGTGTTTGCCAACAATATCGAGCCGTCGATGGGGCCCGGCTTGTTGTTTGTCAGTGTGCCCTATGCCTTCGGCAACATCATGCAGGGTGAGTTGTTTGGCACCTTGTTTTTCGCCCTGGTGGTGGTCGCCGCCCTGGGCTCTGCGGTGGCCCTGATGGAGCCGATTATCCGCATGTTAATGCAACACCTGCGCTGGCGCAGGCTGCCCGCCGTAGGGCTGGTAGCGGGAGTGGTTTGGCTGCTGGGGCTGGGTAGCGCCCTGTCGTTTAACATCTGGCAAAACGACCACTGGTTCGGTAATTGGAACTTCTTCGAAGTTTTGGATGTAATTACTGCCGACTTGTTGCTGCCTCTGGTATCGTTATTCACCGCCATATTGGTGGGCTGGTGTATGCGGGCCGAAATTGTGAAGATGGAGCTGTATCGCGAGGCAGACCTTTTCTTCGTGCTCTGGCGGTTTTTGTTGAGGTATGCCGCGCCTGCGGCCATTATCATTATTTTGCTGGCCTCCGTGCGCAGCGTGTTGTCATAGCGAGTACAGTTGATGGAGTCATGACGACTATCAGTCGCAGTGCATTATTGCCTTACCGGGCGCGCCAAGTCTTTGATCTGGTCAACGATATTGAGACCTATCCGGCCTATATGGATGGCTGTGTCGGCGCTGAAATATTGTTTCGGGATGCACAATACATCGAGGCGCGGCTGGATTTGGCCAAGGGCGGCATCACCCGGAGCTTTACCACGCGCAACACCATGGTGGGCGTTGAAGCCATTACGCTGGAGCTGGTGGAGGGTCCCTTCGAGTTTTTTGAAGGTAGGTGGGGGTTTAAGGCGCTGGGTGATACGGCCTGTAAAGTCAGCTTGCATATCGAATTTACTGTCAACAGCTCAGTGCTCGGTGTCGCTGCGGGAAAATTGTTTGCGCGGGTGGCCGATAACCTGGTGGCCGCCGTTAGCAAGCGGGCAAAAGTCATCTACGGATAACCTACGGATCAACAAGTTGATGAAAGACGAGCAGAAAATATCGGTCGAAGTGGCTTTTGCCCTGCCCGATAAGCAGGCCATAGTGGAGCTGGAGGTCGCGCCAGGCACTACCGCCATGGAAGCGGCGGAACAATCGGGCATCACCAAGCGCTTTGAGGACCTGGAGCTGGATGGCGCCAAGCTCGGCATATTTGGTAAGGCGGTGCCTGAGACGCACGTGATGTTGGCGGGAGAGCGGGTGGAGATCTACCGCCCGTTAATTGTCGACCCTAAAGAGGTGCGCAAAGCGAGGGCGGCCAAGGCGCGCGAGCGCAGGGCGAAGGACAAAGATTCGGGTTAACTATCGTCCTCGCTGACGTCAACACTCGCTTCCTCAGCGGCCGGTTCGTCAATCACCGTTGAGGAGGGCATTGCCAGTGCTTCCTGCGGTTCTTCCTCTACTTCTTCCTCACTGGGGGTAAAATCGCCCTCCAGGCGGGACAATTCATCACCGTCGAAGAAGACGGTCAACCGCTCTTCCAGAATCAGGTTTCTACCGTTGCGAATGACGTGGGTATAGTCCCAGCGATCGGGGTTGAAGCTGTCTTCGATGAGGGGCGTGCCAAGGATAAATCGCACCTGGCGGCGGTTCATGCCAATTTTCAGCTGATCGACCTTTTCCTGTTCGATAATATTGCCCTGTTCCACATTGATGCGGTAGACACCGGGGAAGCCGATGAATCCACAGCCGGTGATAGACGTTAGCGCAAGGGTGCAAAGGAGGGTGACTAGCAGGGTCCGCATGGGGTTTTAACTTCCACTTCTGTTGATGGGGTGGCATGATACCCCTACTCAACAAATCAGAGAAGCCCCCTAATGGCCTCGGAAAACCAGGAGCTACGCAAAGTCGGATTGAAAGTGACTTTGCCGCGCGTCAAAATCCTGCAAATACTGGAATCTTCCGATTCTGGACGCCAGCACGTCAGCGCCGAGGACGTGTATCGCGCCCTGCTGGACGCGGGCGAAGATGTCGGTCTGGCCACCGTATACCGCGTTCTCACCCAGTTTGAGACCGCGGGGCTGGTCACCCGGCACAACTTCGAAACAGGCCACTCGGTGTTTGAACTGGCCACTGCGCACCACCACGATCACATGGTGTGCCTCGATACGGGCGATGTTATCGAATTTGAAGATGCCATCATCGAGGAACGCCAGCGCGAAATAGCCGAGAAACACGGCTATACCCTCGAGGACCATTCCCTGGTGCTCTACGTGCGTAAAAAGAAGTAATACCTAAACTCGATTCGAAAACCCAGGATAGGAGCAACCGGACCTGTTTATGCGCACTTGCAGGACCGTCAGCAGCCAGGGACGCTGGGGGCGGCCATCCGCATGCCGAGCTCCCATGGATGGGCTTGTTGCGTGTCCTGCAAGTGCGCATAAACAGGTCCGGTTGCGCGAATCTCCCTGGGTACCCGAATCGAGCCCCCGGTGTTATTTCGGCCTAGCCACCTGCAAGCAAATAATTAGGTCTGGTTGCTTCGCCGCAAGGCATTCGAACGGAAGCTCGGTGTTACTTCGGACTCTCCACCATTTCCTGGGCGTGGGCCATGGATTGCTCGGTGATTTTTTTGCCGCCCAGCATGCGGGCAATTTCCAGCACTTTTTGCTCCTCGTCCAACCGGATCAGCGTGGCTCGCGCCGACTGCTCGTCGCTGGTTTTACTCACCTGTAAATGCTGATGACCCTGGGCGGCTACCTGGGGCAGGTGGGTTACGCACAGCACCTGGGCGCGCTTGGCCAGGGTGCGCAGCAAGCTGCCCACCGACTCCGCCACCGCGCCGCCTATGCCGACATCCACCTCGTCAAATACCAGGCTGGCCTGGGTGCCGGCACTGGCGGTAACCACTGCGATCGCCAGGCTGATGCGGGACAGTTCGCCCCCGGAGGCGATTTTACCCAGGGCCTGTGTGGGCGCCCCGGGATTGGTGCTAATGAGAAACTCGATATCTTCCCCGCCCTGGGGGTGAGGGTTGTCATTGTCGCGGGGGGTGAGCGCAATCTCGAACTTGCATTGCTCCATTGCCAGCCCACCTAACTGCGCACCTACCTCCTTTTCCAGCTTCCTGGCGGCAATCTTGCGGCGTTTGCCGAGGGTCGCGGCATCCTTGTGGTAGCGCTGCTCCAGCGCCGCCATGTCCAGGCCCAATTGCTCTATGCGCTGGCCACCGCCTGTTAAGCCCCGCAATTCGTCCGCCAGGGTGGCGTGGCGCTGGGCGATTTCCTCCGGCATGATTTTGTGTTTGCGGGCAATGTCATAGAAACTTGCCAGCCGCTGTTCCACCTCTTCCAGGCGCCCGGGATCAATTTCCACCTGATCGATATAGGCCTGAATATCGCCTTTGGCCTCGGTCAGTTGAATGGCGGCGGAGTCGAGCAATTCCCGGGCATTGTTAACGGCGTCGGTGACATGGGTGTCGTCCTGCAGCAATAGCAGGGCTTGCCGGGTGCCGCTCTCCTGGGCCTCACACAAATCCAGTGCCTGGTGGGCCGATTGCAGGATGTGCTCGGCATTGGCCAGGGTCTTTTGCTCGTTTTCCAGCTTCCGCAGTTCGCCATCGACCAGCGCCAATTGGTCCAGTTCTTCCACCTGGTAGGCCAGTAACTGGGCCCGGGCATTGTGTTCATCCTGGGCGTCGACGAGGAGTTCCAGCTCTCGCTTGGTGCGCAGCCAATTCGATGCCGTTTGCTCCACCTGGCGGGCCAGGGGTTGTTGATTGGCAAAATTATCCAGTGTGTGGCGCTGGACGTCTTTGCGCAGCAGGGACTGATGGGCGTGCTGGTTGTGGATGTCGATAAGCAGTGCGCCCAACTCGCCGCAATCGAGCAGGGTGGAGGCGCTGCCATTGATGTAGGCCCGACTGCGCCCTTCGGTGGTCACCACCCGGCGTAATATGCAGTCATCGCCGCGTAACAGATCGCGGGAATTCAGCCACTGCTGGGCCGCGGGAATATCGCTTATATCGAAACTGGCGTTCACCTCCGCCCGATCACAGCCATAGCGCACGGTTTTGGGGTCGGCCCGATCGCCCAGGCACAGGCCCAGCGCGTCCAACATGATGGATTTGCCCGCGCCGGTTTCGCCGGTGATTACCGTCATTCCGCCCTGAAATTCCATTTCCAGTGCGCTGACAATGGTGTAGTTGCTGATACTGATGTGTGTGAGCATAGCCGTTCTTCGCGAGGTTTCGCCCGTTATACCGCAGTTGAGCGGCGGCATAAACATCTGTCTCGACCATAATTGCTGCCTGTGGTACAACTTGCCTATGGAACTAAACACGGAATCACATGGCCAGTAGCGAAATTTCACCCCGCGCAAAGGTACTTCTCAAGGCCTTGGTGGAGCGGCATATTCGCGATGGCCAGCCGGTGGGATCCAAAACATTGATGGCGGAAACGGGTTTGCCGGTTAGCGCGGCCACCATTCGCAGTGTGCTCAGTGATTTGGAGGAGCGCGGGTTTTTGCATTCGCCACACACCTCCGCGGGCCGCGTGCCGACGGTGCAAGGCTATCGCTTATTTGTCGATACCATGTTGCAGGTCAGGCCGTTGCAGAGCGAGGATGTTTCCATATTGCGCGCCGAACTCAATCCTGATCGGTCGTCCTCCGAATTGGTGCAATCGGCCACGTCTTTGCTGTCCAGCATCACCGCCCAGGCGGGGGTGGTGACCGTTCCGCGCCAGCAGGCACACCAGTTGCGGCAAGTCGAATTTTTGCCCCTGTCCGGTAATCGGGTGTTGGTTATTCTCGTGGTCAATGAACGCGAAGTACAAAATCGAATTATCCACACCCAGCGAACCTACACCGCCGCGGAACTGCACGAGGCCGCGACCCTGATCAACCGACGCTTCGCCGGTCAGCCCCTGAATGTGGTTCAGGCCCAGATCCTGCGGGAAATGCGCGAAGCGCGCAGCAAAATCGACAATTACATGCAGGCTATTCTGGATTTGGCCAGCAAGGCACTGGACCAGGGCGATGTTCAAGAGGAATACCTGGTCGCGGGAGAGACGCGGCTATTGGGCAATGCCACCCCGGAGGAGTTGGGTCGGCTGCGGGAGCTATTTGAGGCATTTGAGCAGAAAAACGACCTGCTGCACCTGCTGGAGCGGTGTTCCTCCGCAGAGGGCGTGCAGATCTTCATCGGTGAAGAATCGGGTTACCAGGTGTTTGACGACTACAGCCTGGTGACCGCTCGCTACAGCGACGGCGAGCAGACCCTGGGTGTGCTGGGGGTTATTGGCCCCACCCGCATGGCCTATGAACGGGTGATTCCTATCGTGGATGTCACCGCCAGAATGCTGAGTGCTGCATTGTCTCGATAGTTCCACTAAAAACACGATTTATCCCTCCCGAAGGCTTGATTTCGACCGTCGGCGCCCCCATATCCGCGACTTATACTGAGTTTCAATAGCCGGATGATGGAGTGCTGGAGTGGCCGAACAAGATAAGAAACACCCTGAAATTGACGAAGACACCGAACATCAGACCCCCGATGTGGAATCCCCGATCGAGCAGCCCGATGAGGCGAGCGCGGACGAAGACGCGGCAGAGCCGAGTTTGGATGAGGTGATAGCACAACTCCAGGTCGATGCCGCCGCGGCCAAGGACGCCGCTTTGCGTGCCCAGGCCGACGCCCAGAACATTCAGCGCCGGGCCGAGCAGGACATGGAAAAAGCACGCAAATTTGCCCTTGAGCAATTTTGTAAGGAACTGCTGCCGGTGATCGACAACCTGGAGCGTGCACTGGAGGCGGCCCCGGACGATCTGGAGGCGGTCAAGCCCATTGTCGACGGCGTGGAGCTCACCCTCAAGAGTTTTTCCGAGGCGATGAAGAAGTTTAATATCGAGGTGGTGGACCCGGTCGGAGAGCCCTTCGACCCCCAATTTCACCAGGCCATGAGCACGGTGGAAAACGCCGATGTAGAGCCCAACACGGTCACCCTGGTGATGCAGAAAGGTTATACCCTCAATGGCCGCCTGGTGCGCCCTGCGATGGTGATGGTGAGCAAGGGGCCCGCATGATGTTTTATCGCGATATTTAGCTGTACAGACTTGAAATCGGTCAAATTGGGCCAATATAGATTGCAACGTAATTGAAAATGGCAGGCACCAGCCCGCCGAGAAAATTGGAGAGAGATAATGGGAAAGATTATAGGAATTGATTTGGGTACCACCAACTCTTGTGTGGCAGTACTGGACGGTGGCAAGCCCAAGGTCATTGAGAATTCAGAAGGCGATCGCACCACCCCGTCTATTGTGGGCTACACCGATGATGGTGAAATTCTGGTAGGCCAGAGCGCCAAGCGCCAGGCGGTGACGAATCCGCACAACACCTTGTACGCGGTGAAGCGCCTGGTGGGCCGCAAGTTTAAGGATGATGTGGTGCAGAAAGACATCAGCATGGTTCCCTACAAGATTGTTGAAGCCGATAACGGCGACGCCTGGGTGCAGGCAAAAGACGAGACCATGGCGCCTCCCCAGGTGTCTGCTGAAATTCTGATGAAGATGAAAAAGACCGCCGAAGATTATCTGGGCGAGCCTGTCACCGAAGCGGTCATTACCGTGCCGGCCTATTTTAACGACTCCCAGCGCCAGGCCACCAAAGATGCGGGCAAAATTGCCGGTCTGAACGTCAAACGTATTATCAATGAGCCAACTGCGGCGGCACTCGCCTACGGCATGGACAAAGGCAAAGGCGACCAAACCATCGCGGTCTATGACCTGGGCGGCGGTACCTTCGATATCTCCATCATCGAAATTGCAGAAGTCGATGGCGAGCACCAGTTTGAAGTACTCTCTACCAACGGCGACACTTTCCTGGGTGGTGAAGATTTCGATATGCGCCTGATCGAGTATCTTTCAGGCGAATTCAAGAAAGAAACCGGCATCGACCTGCACAACGATCCGCTGGCCCTGCAACGCCTGAAAGAAGCGGCAGAAAAAGCCAAAATTGAATTGTCTAGCACCCAGCAAACCGAGGTGAACCTGCCTTATATTACCGCAGACGCCTCCGGTCCCAAACACTTGGTGGTGAAACTCAGCCGTGCGAAGTTGGAATCACTGGTTGAAGACTTGATTGCGCGCGCCATGGGGCCGGTCAAGATTGCCCTGAAAGACGCCGACCTCAGCCCCGCTGGAATCGACCATGTGATTCTGGTAGGCGGGCAAACCCGTATGCCTATGGTGCAGAGTGTGGTGGCGGAGTTTTTTGGCAAAGAGCCGCGTAAAGACGTCAACCCCGATGAAGCGGTTGCCGTGGGCGCTGCCATTCAAGGTGGTGTATTGGCCGGTGAAGTCAAAGACGTGCTGCTGCTGGACGTGACCCCGCTGACCCTGGGCATCGAGACCATGGGTGCGGTTGCCACTGCCCTGATCGAGAAAAATACGACGATTCCCACTAAGAAGTCGCAGATATTTTCCACGGCGGAAGATAACCAGTCTGCAGTGACCATTCACGTGGTGCAGGGCGAGCGCAAACAGGCTGTCCAGAACAAGTCGCTGGGGCGTTTTGACCTGACCGATATTCCGCCCTCTCCGCGCGGTATGCCGCAGATTGAAGTGACCTTTGATCTCGATGCCAACGGTATTTTGCACGTGTCCGCCAAGGACAAGGCAACCGGTAAAGAGCAGACCATTCGTATCACCGCCTCCGGTGGCCTGAGCGATGAAGATATCGAAGGCATGATCGCCGACGCCGAAGCGAATGCGGAAGCCGATGCCAAGTTCGAGGAACTGATCATTGCGCGCAACACCTGTGAAGGTCTGATGCACGCATCGAAAAAGACCCTGGAGGAAGCGGCAGAGCACGCCACTGACGACGAGAAAGCGGCGATTGAAGCGGCGGTTTCGGCGGCCGAGGAAGCCCTTAAAGGCGACGACAAGGAGGCCATCGATGCGGCGGCCGCCAAGCTGACCGAGGCGACCAGCCCGGTAGCCCAGAAGATGTACGCTGCCCAGGCCGAGGCGGCCCAGGGTGAAGCGGGCGAGCAGCAGGGCGAGCCGGAAGAAGGTGATGTTGTCGATGCCGAGTTCGAGGAAGTGAAGGACGAAGCGAAGGACGAAGAGAAGTAAGCAGCTGAGGCTTCTCTCCACGGGGCGGCTAGTCCGCCCCACATATACTGACCACGCGGGACTTAAGTGCCCGCGTGGTCGTTTCAGAAATAGCGGATAAATACACCAGAACTGCCTATGTCAAAGCGCGATTTATATGAAATTCTGGGTGTCAGCAAAGATGCTGACGCGAAGGATATTAAGAAGGCCTACCGCCGGGTTGCCATGAAACATCACCCGGATCGTAATCCCGATGCGTCCGATGCGTCCCATTCAGAAGAGAAATTCAAGGAGGCTTCGGCGGCCTACGAGGTCTTGTCCGACGCCGAGAGGCGAGCGGCTTACGACCGCTATGGTCATGCCGGGATAGACCCCAGTATAGGCGGCGGCCAGGGCGGTTTTAGCGGTGGCAACTTCAGCGATATTTTTGGCGATGTCTTCGGCGACATATTTGGCGGTGGCGGCCGTGGTCGCGGCGGCCCCCAGCGCGGCTCTGATCTTCGTTACACCCTGGACATTTCCCTGCAAGATGCGGTTAAGGGCACCACCATAAAAATTCGGGTGCCGACCCTGGTGGGCTGCGAGTCATGTGACGGCTTGGGTTCGCGCAAGGGCAGCTCGCCTACCACCTGTGGTACCTGTGGTGGCGCCGGGCAGGTTCGCATGCAGCAGGGCTTGTTCCAGATGCAGCAAACCTGTCCCACCTGCCGTGGCCGGGGCAAGAGTGTCGGTGACCCCTGCACAGAATGTCATGGTCAGGGCAGGGTAGAGCAAACCAAGACCCTGTCGGTTAAAGTGCCGCCGGGTGTGGATACCGGCGACCGTATTCGCCTGTCGGGTGAGGGTGAAGCCGGGCCGGAAGGCGGCCCCGCTGGTGACCTGTTTGTGCAGATGTCGGTTAAGCAACACCCGATTTTTGAAAGAGACGGCAAGCACCTGTATTGCGAGATTCCCATTACTTTTGCCCAGGCAGCGCTGGGTGGCGAGTTGGAAGTGCCCACTCTGGATGGTCGGGTGAAACTGAAAGTGCCGGCGGAGACCCAAACGGGCAAGTTGTTTCGCTTGCGCGGTAAAGGCGTCAAGCCTGTACGCGGTGGCAGTGTCGGTGATTTAATGTGCAGAGCGGTGATCGAAACACCGGTCAAACTGAACAAACGGCAAAAAGAGCTGTTGCATGAGCTCCAGAAGAGCCTGGGTGAGGGTGGTACGGCGCATTCACCCCGGCAGACCAGTTGGATTGAGGGCGTAAAAAGCTTTTTTGATGATATGAAAATATGACACTAAAAGTGGCGGTAACCGGTGCGGCGGGACGAATGGGCCGCACCTTGATGGAGGCGGTTGATGCCGCCCCGGGGCTGGAACTGGCGGCGGCCATTGAGCGGCCCGACAGTACTTTGCTGGCGGCAGACGCAGGTGAACTGATGGGGCAGGGGCGCAACGGCGTCATCCTTATCGATGACCTCGCCAGCGTCATTGACAGCATTGATGTGCTCCTTGATTTCTCCGCACCCGGCGCCACGGTGGCGAATGCCAGGCTGTGCGCCGAGCACGGCACAGCGATGGTCATCGGCACCACTGGTTTTACCGAAGAGCAGCTGGCTGAGTTGGCATTAGCCAGCGGCAGTACGCAGCTGTGCAAAGCGTCCAATTACAGCGTGGGGGTAAACCTCTGCTTTGCCTTGCTCGATACCGCAGCCCGGGTGCTGGGGGACGATGTCGACATAGAAATATACGAAGCGCATCACCGTGACAAGGTGGATGCACCCTCCGGCACGGCCCTGAAAATGGGCGAGGTGGTGGCCGATGCCCTGGGTCGAACCCTCTCTGAAGTGGCGGTGTACGGCCGGGAAGGCCACACCGGTGCCCGCGATCGCAACACAATTGGCTTTGCCACCGTGCGCGCCGGCGACATCGTGGGAGACCATACTGTCACCTTTGCCGGCGAGGGTGAGCGGGTTGAAATTACCCACAAAGCATCCAATCGGATGGCGTTTGCACGCGGAGCCGTGCGAGCAGCGGTCTGGCTGGTAGAGCAGCCGCCGGGATTATTTGATATGCAGGATGTGCTGGGGCTGGGGAGGACGACATCGTGAGCGACTTTATCGTCAATATCGATGAAACCAACGCCGCCCAGCTGCTGATTGAGGAGTCGAACAACCGTCCCGTGGTGGTCGATTTCTGGGCCGATTGGTGCGAGCCCTGCAAGGTGCTGACGCCCCTGCTGGAATCAATTGCCACCGAATACCAGGGCGCTTTTTTATTGGCCAAGGTCAACGCCGACGAGCAGCCGAAAATTACCCAGCAGTTCGGGGTTCGCAGCTTGCCCACGGTCATGGTTATCCAGAACGGCCAGCCGGTAGACGGTTTCACCGGCGCCCAAAGCGAAGCGCAAGTGCGAGAGATGCTGGCCAAATACCTGCCCAAGCCCTGGGACGGGTTATTGCAACTCGCCCAGGAGGCCCTGGAGCAGGACGATTTCGCGTCTGCCCTGACCCCGCTGCGCCAGGCGTGGGATGAATCGGGTAAGCTCTATGAAATTACCGTGACCTATGTGCACGCGCTTATTGAATGTATACGCCTGGATGAGGCCGACGCGATTCTTGAAGAGGTTCGCCTGGCAGATCGCGACACGGAGTACGAGCAACTGGTTGCCCAGCTGAAAATTAAGCGAGAAGCCGCCAAATCACCCGAAATTGAAGCGCTGGAGCAGCAACTCGATGCCGACCCGGACAACCTGGACGTGCGGTGCCAGTTGGCCGTGCAATACACCAGTTCCGGGCAATATAAAGAGGCGATGGAGCACTTGATAGGCGTGTTGATGATCAACAAAGAGCACGCTGATGGAGCGACCAGGAAAACCCTGTTGGACACCATCGCCAGCTTAGGCAAAGGTGATCCGCTGGCTGCAGAGTATCAGCGCAAATTGTATAGTATGCTCTACTGAGCCGCCCACCTGTCCGCCGGGCTCCCCGGTCAATAAATATGTCACTATCTATCCTTGTCTTGTGGCGCGCTAGTCGCTAAGGTTCATGCCGCATTAATTAAAAACATACTCAAAAGTCAAATAACGCGTTCCCGAGGTTTGTCCATGGGCTTGATTGACAGTCTGATTTTATCGCCGCTACGGTTCACACTACTCGTGATAATAGGGTCTGGGCTCGCTGCCTGTGGCGGCCAGACCGAGAGCCCCATCGCGCAGTCCGCCAGTGCGGGCAGTGCCGAACTGGAAGCACACTCCGCCGAATTTGAGCGCGGTGTAGTAGAGGTTACCGATGGGGTCTACGTGGCCATTGGCTATGCGCTGGCCAACACCATCATGATAGTGGGCGACGACGGGGTCATTATTGTCGACACCACCGAGTCAATGAGCGCGGCCAGAGCGGTAAAAGCAGAATTCGACAAAATCACTGACAAGCCAGTGCGGGCAATCATCTACACCCACAATCACACCGATCATATTTTCGGCGCGAAGGTGTTTGCCCCCAATGGCGATGTCCCGGTGTACGCGCACGAATCTACCTGGGCTCATATAGAGCGAATTATGAGCGTTCTGCGCCCGGTCATCGAGGTGCGCTCCTATCATATGTTCGGCACCTACCTGGAGGCCGGTGGTGAGCGCATTGTGAATGATGGCATAGGCCCGGCGCTGGCGCATGATATCGACAGTGATCACGATGTCTATGGCCTGATAAAGCCAAGCCATACCTTCAGCGACAAACTCGAGGTCACCATAGCGGGCAGGCGCCTGCAACTGATCCACAGCCCCGGTGAGACCGACGATCAGATCGTCGTATGGCTGCCCGATGAACGGGTGTTGCTGCCAGGCGATAACGTCTACAAGGCCTTTCCCAACCTGTACACCATTCGTGGTACCCGCTATCGCGATGTGATGAAGTGGGCAACCACAGTGGGTGAAATGCGCGATCTGGGCGCGCAGTACCTGGTGCCCAGCCACACCAGACCGGTGGTTGGCGCGCAGGCGATAGACGAGATACTGACCGCCTACGGCGATGCTATTCAATATGTGCACGATCAGACTGTACGCGGTATGAACCTGGGCCTGGACGCACAGGAACTGAGCGAGACCATTACCCTGCCAGCTCACCTGGCCGACCACCCCTGGTTGCAACCGTTCTACGGCACAGTGTCCTGGTCAGTGCGCTCGGTGTACGATGGCTACCTCGGCTGGTTCAATGGCAATAGCACAACCCTTTTTCCCACGCCAAAACGGCAGCGCGCACAGCGCCTGGTGAGTTTGAGTGGGGGCGCCGAGTCGGTGCTGAACACCGCGCGCCAGAGTCTGGATTCTGGCGATCCCCAGTGGGCCGCCGAGCTTGTGGACCTGCTGTTGGACGCGCAGTCCGACAACGTTCAGGAGGCGGGGCAGTTGAAGGCCCGGGCCCTGCGCGAGCTGGCCAGTGCCACCCCCAACCCCAATGCGCGCAACTGGTATTTAACCGACGCGTTGGAACTGGAGGGTAGGATCGCTATCAATGTATCCGAACTGAGCCCCGAGCGGATCGAGTTTGCCAAGGGTTTCCCGGTGGAGGGTATTTTAAAAACCATGGCGGTAAACCTGGACCCCGCGGCGAGTGCCGGCATCGATCAACGGGTTGTGTTTGTTTTTCCCGATCAGGACAAACGCTTTCAAATACATGTTCGCAATCAGGTGGCGGTGGTGCGGGAAGTGCCGCACACGCCGGAGGGGGTGGTTGAGGTGACCGTCAATGCCAGTGACTGGTTGGATCTGGTCACCGGGCAAAAGGGTTTCCCGTTGGCATTGGCCAATGGCACGGTTTCGGTGGAGGGTGGTTTGTCAGACATGGGTGAGTTGTTGAGTTTTCTGACATTGTTTCGAGCTGAATAAATTGGTTCGGAGCGCATGAGAGAGGTTTTACTATGGATACGGCATTTTCAACGCAAGACATAGCATTTCGCGATGAGGTGAGAGAGTTTTTCGCCAACAACTACGACGAGGAATTGCAAGGCCGCATGGCCAAGCTCGAGCTGTATAAGAGTGCGGTGGTCGAGTGGCAAAAACGGTTACACAAACAGGGCTGGATAGCACCCGGTTGGCCGGTTGAACTCGGTGGTACGGGCTGGAACAGCACGCAGAAATTTATTTACGAGAGTGAGCGCGCCGCCGCCGGCGTGCGTGATGTCGTACCCTTTGGTTTGGCCATGGTCGCGCCGGTTATCTATAGCTTCGGTACCGATGAGCAGAAAGAGAAGTTTTTGCCGCGCATCCTGGCCAGCGATGACTGGTGGTGCCAGGGCTACTCCGAGCCAGGAGCGGGTTCAGATCTTGCGTCACTGAAGACCAAGGCAGAGCTGGATGGCGATCACTACGTGATCAATGGCGCTAAAGTGTGGACCACCTATGCGCAATACGCGGACTGGATTTTTTGCCTGGTTCGCACCAGTTCCGAGGGCAAGAAGCAACAGGGCATCACCTTCCTGTTGATCGATATGACCACGCCGGGCATTGAGGTGAATCCCATCATGACCATTGATAATCACCACAGTCTCAATGAAGTCGTGTTTAACAACGTGCGAGTACCCGTGGCAAATCGCATCGGTGAGGAAAACAAGGGCTGGACCTATGCCAAGGCCCTGTTAGCCTATGAGCGCACCGGTATCGCCGGTGTTGCGGACTCTATCCGCAACCTGAAGCAGGTACGCCAGCTTGCGGAGCAGGAAATCAACGGTGGCAAGTCGCTGCTTTCCACCCCCATATTTCAAAAACGCCTGTCCGATATCGAGATCGATCTCATGGCGCTGGAATACACAGAACTCCGGGTACTCGCGACTGTGGCCTCCGGCGGGGCGCCGGGTGCGGAGTCTTCCATGCTGAAGATCAAGGGCACAGAAGTTCAGCAAGCCATTCAAATTTTGCGGATGGAGGTGGCGGCTTACTATCAGGGGGTATTGGCAAACGACCTGAGCGAGGAGCAACTGGGACACGAATTCGGCAGCGCTGCGCGTCAGGCGTATATGTATGGCCGGGCCGCGACTATTTATGGGGGCTCCAATGAGGTCCAGAAGAATATTATCGCCAAAGCGGTTCTTGGGCTGTAAGCAGACGATTTAGACGCTAGAAAATAGCTGGAGATTAGTGAGATGAATTTCGATTTTACCGAAGAACAAATCATGCTGCGCGACAGCATCGAGCGCTATATGCGTGAGGACTATGATTTTGAGTCGCGCCAGGTAGTGGCGGGCTCGGAAGAGGGCATGAGCAAAGAGAAGTGGAAGACCTTTGCAGAGTTGGGTTGGTTGTCCATTCCGTTTGCCGAGGAATACGGCGGCTTTGGTGGCAACGCGGTGGATACCATGTTGGTAATGGAGGAGTTTGGCAAGGGTTTGCTGCTCGAACCTTACCTGGCAACCGTATTGTTATTTGGCGCAGCCCTGCAGAAAAGTGGCAATAGCGCTGTCCAGGAGGAATTTATTCCCAAAATTATCGATGGGAGCTGTCTCGGGGCACTGGCCTTTCTCGAGCGTCAGAGCCGGTTTGAATTGAGCGATGTGATAACCACAGCGGTTGCCCAGGGCGATGGCTTTCGATTGAATGGCGAGAAAGTGGTGGTGTTCAACGGAGCCTGTGCGGATCAACTCGTTGTGTCGGCTCGTACTTCCGGCGAACAGAGCGACGAAGACGGCGTCAGCTTGTTCCTGGTTTCCGCCGATGCGCCCGGTGTGGAACGCACCGACTACCGTATGATGGACGGGCAACGGGTTGCCAATATCATATTTAAAGATGTGGATGTGTCCGGGGCGAACCTGCTCGGAGAATTGGGTGGGGGCTACGCGATTCTAACTGCCGTGGCGATGGAGGCCAATCTTGCTATGGCTGCGGAAGCTCTGGGTATCATGGGCCAGCTAAATGCCAAGACGCTGGAGTATACAAAAACCCGCGAGCAGTTCGGTGTGGCCATCGGCAGTTTTCAAGCACTCCAACATCGAATGGTTGAAGTGTATATGGACTTTGAGCAAACCAAGTCGATGTTGTATCGGGCGGTGTGCGCACTGACCAACGGAGAGGAAGATGCGACCACGGCCGTTCACGCGCTAAAAGTGATGGTGGACCGGGCCGGCACTCGAGTTTACGGCGAGGCAATTCAGATGCACGGCGGCATGGGGCTCACCGATGAATTGGATATCGGGCACTACGCCAAACGTTTAATGATGATCATAACCACCTTTGGTAACGGCGATTATCATCAGGCAAAATTTAACGCCATACGCTATAACCAGCATTAATAACTTTTCATAGTTTATACAGGGAGAAGAAAATGAAACTCGGTATTTTGATGGGGTATTCCGGCAAGCAAATCAATATTCCCATGGACATAATCAAGCATGCAGAAAGTTTAGGCTATGATTCTGTCTGGACCGCAGAGGCCTATGGCAACGACGCAGTCACCACGGCAACCTGGATATTGTCGCAAACGGATAAAATCCGGGTCGGTACGGCGATTATGCAAATGCCCGCCCGCACGCCCGCCATGTGCGCGATGACATCCATGTCACTGTCGCAATTGTCCGGTGGTCGTTTTATCGCTGGCCTGGGCGCCTCCGGTCCGCAGGTTATCGAGGGCTGGCATGGCGTGCCCTATGGCAAGCCGGTGACTCGCACCAAAGAATATATTCAGATCATGCGCAAAATCATGGCCCGCGAAGGGCCGGTGGAATTTAGCGGTTCTATCTACCAGATGCCAAACAAGGGCGAAGGTACGACAGGTCTGGGCAAACCCTTGAAGTCGATTCTCTCCGCGGACACCAGCATCCCAATTTACACGGCTTCTATTACCCCGGCGGGCCTGCGCTGTGCCGGTGAGGTGGCCGACGGTGTATTCCCTGTGTGGATGGACCCCAATAATTACGCCGTGCTTGGTGATCATCTCCAGGCTGGATTTGACAAGGCCGGCAATGGCAAAGGCCTGAAAGATTTTGACATTGCACCTTTCGTCTCGGTGGCGATGAATGACGACCTGGACGCCGCTTTTGATTCCCTGCGCCCCTGGCTCGCACTGTACATTGGCGGCATGGGCGCGAAGGGCAAAAACTTCTACCATGATTACGCCACTCGTATGGGCTATGGAGACATGGCAACGCGCATCCAGGATCTGTATCTGTCGGGTAAAAAAACAGAAGCTGAGGCGCTGGTGCCCAATGAGCTACTGGACGCTGTTTCCCTGATTGGACCCAAAGAGCGCATTATTGAGCGACTTGCCCCCTGGAAGGAAGCCGGCAAACGAGGCGAAGTGGGTACCATGCTATTGGGCGTACACGACAAAGCGGTGCTGGAACTGTTCGCAGAGGAACTTCTGTAATGCAGCTGGCCGGTAAGGTTGTCGTTGTTACGGGTGGCGCCAACGGTATCGGCAAGGCGCTGTGTGAACGATTTCATACCGAAGGTGCCAAAATTGTTATCGTGGCCGATCTCGAGGCGGACAACGCGAAGATCGTTGCCGATGCGATCGGGGGTGAGTCCTTTGGCGTGAATGTCAGGGATGAAAGCCAGATAGTGGCAATGGTGGAGGACGTCCAATCTCGCCATGGCCCCATCGATTTGTTCTGTAGCAACGCCGGTATCATCGCCGGCGATGGTGACCCGTGGTGGGCAACATCCGCCAGCAATGACACCTGGCAGACCATGTGGGATATCCATGTGATGGCACATGTTTATGCCAGCAGAGCGTGTCTGCCGGCCATGATTGAACGGGGCTCGGGATATTTTCTGAATACCGTGTCCGCTGCCGGGCTGTTGAACCAGGTAGGCGATGCGGCATACTCTACCACCAAGCATGCGGCCCTGGGTTTTGCCGAGGCCCTTGCCATTACGCATAGAGACGACGGTATAAAAGTATCGACCTTGTGTCCCCAGGCGGTAGCGACCCGGATGATAGGCGATAGTAAGGATGGTAGCACCGCTGGAGTAGATGGCGTGCTCACGCCCGAACAGGTGGCGGAGGAGGTCATACAGGGCCTGGCGGCGGAACAGTTTCTCATTTTGCCACACAAGGAAGTGGCGGAATATCGGCGCAGAAAGACCGCTGATTATGACCGGTGGTTGGGCGGAATGACCAAATTGCGGCGCCAGTATGGCAACCCCCAGCTGTAAGCCCTCTCAGTAGATGGATCAGTATTAAGGTGGAAAAGCACGAACGCTTCGCGCGCACCATACTCAACGGTTTTGAGTCATACTTTGCGGACTTCCAAAACGCAACCCTGGCGGCCAGGTCACGTTTTGAGAATGGTGATTGGCTGGAAATGCACAGAGCATCCACCCGGAGAATTGATCTTTACAAAAGCAAAACCAGGAAAATTTTCGAGTACGTAGAACTGATAGCCGGTGATCAACTGCGAGATTTCCTATTCTGGGGTGAAGCGCGCGAGAGTTATGCCAAGCTGATAGTGGGGCACAATAATTTCGAGATCGCCGAAACCTTCTTCAACTCCGTCTACTGCGCGGTATTCAAGCACCGAAAAATTCGCGATGAACACGCGTTTGTATTTTCCCCGCAGGCGGATATTCCCCCGGCGAATGTCACCCCGGTATACAAATCCTATGTGTTGCAAAGGTCTCTGGCGAGTTTGCTGGAACGCCTGTTAAATGATTACAGCTTCAGTTCACCCTACGAAGACCTGCCGCGCGATATCGATAATATTGTTGCCGTAATAGAGAACTATCTGGCGCCGCGATTTGAAATTGAAGGACGTCAGGTGGAGTTCCAGGTACTGGAGCATCATTTCTTTCGCAATAAGGGAGCCTATATCGTTGGGCGCATAGTGGCGGGGTCTGATTCCATGCCCTTCGTACTTCCGCTGTTGAAAAGTGACGCGGGAGAGGTCTACGTCGACACGGTATTATTCGGCGCCGATAAGGTCAGTGTAATATTCAGCTTCACGCGGTCGTATTTCATGGTGGATGCCACCGTGCCGTCGCAGTACGTGCTGTTTTTACAACAGCTCATGCCCGCCAAACCGATATCCGAGATATACAGCGCCCTGGGCTACAACAAGCACGGTAAGACTTACTACTATCGCTGCGCCTACCGGCATATGCAGAACACCAGTGATCAATTTATTATCGCACCGGGTATCAAGGGTATGGTGATGAGTGTCTTTACCCTGCCTTCCTACGACTTCGTGTTCAAGATAATCAAGGACAAGTTCACGCCACCCAAGGAAATGACTCGAGAGCAGGTCAAGGAGAAATATCGCCTGGTGAAGCGGGCCGACCGCGTCGGGCGGATGGCCGATACCCAGGAATTCACCAACCTGGCTTTCGCGCGCAACCGTTTTTCCGATGAGTTAATTGAAGAGCTGCATAAGGTGGCGCCGTCTCTGATTGAGGAGCATGGCAAGGCACTGGTAATCAAGCATGTCTATGTGGAACGTCGTATGACGCCATTGAACCTGTTTCTCAAGGATGCCTCCGATGAGGAGGTGGATGCGGTAATGGATGAATACGGTAACGCGATTAAGGAATTGGCCTCGACCAATATATTTCCAGGCGATATGTTGTTGAAAAATTTTGGCGTGACGCGTCACGGTCGAGTTGTGTTTTACGACTATGACGAGATCGTGCCCCTGACCCAGTGCAATTTCAGAACGATACCCGAGCCCAGAACCGAGCAGGAGGAAATGGCGAGGAAGCCCTGGTACACGGTGAGAGAAAACGACATATTTCCCGAGGAATTTCGCCTGTTTTTCTCGGGTAATCAGCGAGCGCGAAAGGTATTTGACCAGGTGCACAGTGACATCTACCAGGCCTCTTTCTGGCGGGGATTGCAAGATAAAATTAACGCCGGCCATGTGGAGGACTTCTTTCCCTATCGTCGTAAATTTCGATTCCAACGGAAAACTGCGATAGTGGCTGAGCGAGCATGATGGTGGCAAGAGTATGATCAGGAATATCAAATAGTGGCGAGCATCTATGTTATTCGCCACGGGCAAGCCTCCTTTGGTGAGGAGAACTACGACAAGCTCTCGCCATTGGGCGCCCGTCAGGCTGAGGTGCTCGGTGAATACCTGCGAGACTGCGGTATCCATTTTGATGCGATCTACAGTGGCGACTTGCAACGCCAGCGCAAGACGGCCGAAATTGCCGTTGCCCTGCAGAGCGGCAAAGTAACTCATCATATTGATGCGCGTTTCAATGAGATCCGCAATGAGGAGCAGTTTGAAGCGCTTATGCCTACCGTGCTGGCGAATAATCCCGCGCTGCAGGCATTGGTAGATGGCGGTTTGAGTTCAAGTAAAGACTTCCAAAAAGCCATCAAGGCCGTGTTTAATTATTGGGTATCGCCCGCCTGCGATGAGCCGGGTATTCAAAGCTGGAGTGATTACAATGCCGATGTGACTCGTGCGCTTGGGGACATTATCACCACACAGGGCTCGGGCAAGGCCATCGGCCTGTTTACCTCCGGCGGCACCATCGCCACCATTGTTGCGGGTGTTTTGGGCCTGGGCAGTGAACATGTCTATCATTTCTACGAGCCGGTTATCAACTGCTCAGTGACCCAGCTGTTGTACAGTGGTGGGAATGTGTCACTGTCCCACTTCAATGACCACTCCTTTCTGGATCTGCTGGGCTTCCAGCGGGGCGAGAAATTGGTGACCTACCGCTAGTGGATATCTTCCTGGTCAGGCACGGAGAAGCGGCGGCGTCCTGGGGCAAGGATCCGGACCCGGGCTTGAGCCCACTGGGTAAGACGCAGGCGCGCGCCACGGCCGATGTATTGCTGGCCCGAATCGACTCTCCGGTAGAGATAATTAGCAGCCCCCTGCAGCGCGCGCAGGAAACGGCAGAGCCACTCGCCCGCGCGCTGGGACTGCAGATCGCCATCGATGACGCCTATCGCGAAGTGCCCGCGCCGGTACCCCTGGCGCAGCGTCAAACCTGGTTGCGGCAGTTTATGCAGCAGGGCTGGAGTGAACAGCCGGAAGAATTATGCCACTGGCGCGATCGAATTCTGGATCAATTGCGGGAACTCACCACGCCCACGGTGATATTTACCCATTTTCTGGTGTTGAATGCGGTAGTGGGGCATCTGCTAAAACGCGCGGAAATTCTGCACTTCTGGCCGGATAACGCCTCGATTACCCACCTGAAACTCGACCGGGGCGCTTTGGTATTAGAGGAACTGGGCACTCAACTGGACCGCAGCGTCGTCAACTAGTCGGCGATGGGGCGCAGCAGTGATTCCTGTGCCGCCGAAGCGATCAACATGCCCTGCGTGTTGTAAAAACTACCGCGACTGAAGCCACGGTTGCCCGCCGCACTGGGGCTATCCATCGTGTACAGAAGGTATTCATCGGCACGGAAGTCCCGGTGAAACCACAACGCGTGGTCCAGGCTGGCCATTTGCATGCCGCTGCTGTGGCCGGTGTAGGGATGAGGGCACAACGCAGTGCCCAACAGCGCGTGATCTGACATATACGCCAACAGGGTTTGATGTCTGGCGCGATCGTCACCCAGGTCGCCCAGGGCGCGAAACCACACGTTCTGCGCCGGTTCCTTGGGTTGAGGGTCCAGATAATCGCGTCGGTCCAATGTGATCCTCTCAATGGGCTCCACGGTGGGTGCTTCAAATTTATCCGGATGTTTTTGCGCCATTTCACACCAGAAATCGTGGTCCGATTGCAGTGCCTCAGGTGGTGTGACAATGGGCATATCGATTTGATGATCAAGGCCCTGCTCCACGATCTGAAATGATACAGAGGTATTGAAAATAGCCCGTCCATCCTGTTTTGCCACCACCCTGCGGGTGGTGAAACTCCTGCCATCGCGAATGGGGTCCACCTCATACACAATTTGCTTGGCGGGGTTGCCCGGGCGCAGGAAGTAGGCGTGCATGGAGTGGGCGATGCGATCCTCGTCAACGGTGCGCAGTGCTGCGTTTAGCGACTGTGCGAGCACCTGGCCGCCGAATACGCGGGAGGGCCTCTTGGGGCTCTGCCCGATAAAAAGGTATTTGTCGATGCGCTCAACTTCCAGAAAGTTGAGCAATTTGTCTAGATCACTTGCCACAGTGTGTTCCTTGATGGTCGGTGGTATGGGATTTCGGTCCGAATCCCGGGCTTAACCCCGGGGTAACAGCCCATTGATAAATATATCAAAGTAGTCAATAGCGGCGGCTTCCAGATCGTCCACTTTACGCCAGAGCTTGATGTCCATGGATGCATTGATGGCACCTGCGATCAGATTGACTGCGACAAAGGTGCTTATGGGCCGTACGCTGCCGTCCTCAATACCCTCTCGAATGAAGTTCCCGAACTGCTCATTGTGCCTGTCGGTACGGGTCAGGATCTCCTTGCGACGATCGATCGGCAGCGCAGTGATTGTGTTATAGCGAATGAGTGGCCCCCGGTCGGAATTTTGCACGATGAAAATACGGCGGCAGGTTTGGTCTATATTCTGCAGGCCATTCTTATTCGGGTCTTTAGCGCTGCTGTAAACACTGGCCATAATATCCAGCGAGTAATCGTAGCAATTGAAAAGCAGGTCTTCCTTGTTCTTAATGTGGTAGTAAAATGCTCCCTTGGAGACATTGAGATGCTTGGCGATTTCATCCAGAGATGTGCCGTTGAATCCTTTTTTGTTGAAAAACCGAGTGCCAGTCTTATAGAACGCTTCTTGCTTGAGCCTGTTTTGCTGCTCTCGATTAAAACCCTCCAGGTTGGGCTTGGGTGGCACCTGAACGTCGAGAGGCGGAGGAGAATACACCTCGTTGCCGGCATAGATTCCATGGGCCAGAATATCCGCAGCCTGGGCCGCTACTGTGGCGACATCCTCTTTCGGCACGTTGCGCAACCACGAAAATGACCACTCGACCGAGCCAATGATTGCTCGAGTTGCCGATGTTGCGTCAAGTGGCCGCAGGGCGCCGCTGGCTATGCCGTCTCGCAAGAATTGGCGCATGCGCGTGAACATGGATATATATTGTGCCTCCACTTCGGTTCGGTGCTCCCCCTGCAGGGATGCAATCTCCAACAGCGCGGCAACATGGCTTCCCCTGCCTTCCTGGGCGGCAAGCCAGGTGTCAAAGTGGAGCCGAAAATAGGTCGACAGGCGCTCGACAGGGTCGTCGGATGCCTGTTCTGCCTCATCCAGATTGCTGTGATGGCGCTCCAGCGCCGCCATGTAGCATTGGTATATGAGCTCTTCTTTGGTTTTTACGTAGTAATACAGGCTTGTCTTGGTGAGGCCCAGGCTCTCGGCAATGTCTTTCAAAGTGGTGGCGCGGGAGCCCTTGGAATTAAACAGCCGGGCAGCCTGCGACAGGATGGCGGCGCGCTTGGCATCGTGCTGCGTCGTGCGATTAAAGGGAGATGTCGGCTTTTTTGGGTCGATTGTCATGCGCACTTATAGTCGGTGGAGATTACAGCCGGGGGGCGTGACGTACCGGCTATTCTAATATTCCAACTTTAAGTATTTTTTTTGTAGCTGTCTATAGTTAAACGGCCTGAGAGTCTGAAAAATTGACGGTCATCCACTTTTTGGATCGAAAGCGGCGCAATAACAACATCGCTTTGATACTGTAATCCAGCATCATTACGCCGAAGATCCAATACACAGAGAAACCCAGATAGGCAAAGATTGACGCGGGTATCAGCCGACCCAGGATGATGCCGCAGAAGGTGGCGATGAGCGGAAAGCGTGTGTCACCCGCGCCGCGCAGAGCGCCTGCCAGGGTAAACTCGACAGCCATCATTGGCTGACACAGGGCAATCATGTAGATAAAAACCACGGTGAGATTGACGACGGCCGGGTCGTCAATCATGAACTCGGCCAAACCGTGGGCAAACCAGGCTAGCAGTAGCGAGAGCGTGGTCATTGCCATTAGGGCCATTTTCAAGGAGCGCCAGCCTGCTGCTAGCGCCAAATCCGGCTTTCCCGCGCCTAACTGCTGCCCCACGATAGTAGCGGTAGCGATGCCAAAACCAAATCCGATGACAATAGAGAAAGAGACCAGCGAGATGCCAATGCCGTAGGCGGCGTACGCTTCCGTTCCGTATCGGGCGATGATTGCAAAGAATGCCAGAAACGCCAGCTGAATAACGCCCTGCTCTATCATTGCCGGCGCACCTATGGAAATAAGTTGCCGAAGGGTTTTCGGGTCAACTCGCGCCTGCTTTATCGCTTTCAGAGCAAACTTTCCCCGCCACCAGAATGAGATAAATACACAGGTGACAATCAGGCCGGCAGAACTACCGCCCAGGGCAACACCCGCTACACCCATCTGTGGGAATGGCCCAACACCAAACGCCAGAAGATAGGCAAACGTTATGTTGAGTACGGAGCTAAAAAATAGAAACCACAGGGGTGTTATGACATCACCGGTCGCCCGTAAGGCGGTCGACAGCATCATCGACGCAGTTGAAACTACCGTAAAAATACCCAGGTAAAAGATGAAGTTGGAGGCGAGTAGCGTGGTCTCGGCATCCAGTCCGAACAATCCGGCGATCCGCTCAGGAATCAGCAGTACTGGAATGCTAATCAGCGCCGCCAGTAATACCGACATAATGAGAGACGTCCAGGCCACCATTTCCGCCCGCTGTTGTTGCTGCGCCCCCCAGCTGCGTGCAATGAGCGCTGTGGAGGCGACAGATACACCCATAAATATTGCCTGGACGAGAAAGAACACCCTGTGGCCCGTGGTAACCGCGGCCACAGAACTGGTGCCCAATTGGGCAACAATCTTGATGTGCATGAAACCCACTGTGGTGAATAGCAGGTTGGAAAGGATGTTAGGCCATGCCAGCTTCCAAACGTTTTGGCTAGCGGGTGGCAAGGCGTTTGCATTCACGAAAGCGAAAGCATTCCTGCGTGTGGTCATTCACCATGCCGCTTGCCTGCATATGGGCATAGATAATGGTTGAGCCAACAAAGGTGAAGCCGCGTTTCTTCATATCTTTGCTTATTGTGTCGGACAGCGGAGTGGTGGCGGGGAGATCCGCCAGAGACTTCCAGTTGTTCTGGATTGGCTGGCCTTCGACAAAATCCCATATGTAGTCTGAGAAACTGCCTTTTTCCTGTTGAATATCAAGGAATGCCCGGGCATTTTTTCGAGCACCGAAAACCTTGAGTCGGTTGCGAATAATACGGGGATCCAGCAGCAGCTTTTCCAGCTTCTTGTCGGAATAGCGGGCTATTTTTTCGGCATCAAAATTGTCGAACAACGCCCTGTAGCCTTCGCGCTTACGCAGCACGGTTATCCAGGCGAGCCCCGCCTGGGCGCCTTCCAGCATGATAAATTCGAACAGGGTTCTATCGTCCTTAACCGGGACCCCCCATTCTTCATCGTGATATTTGACGTAGAGCGGGTCGTCCCCGCACCAGTCGCAGCGCTTTTTCATCCTGTAACCCGAGCAATTGGCGCGAAAAATTTGAGAGGCAAGAGTATGCGGTCGCGGTTGCATTATGTCCACCGTCTGGCCTTTTCAGTTGGCGAACCGCCTGGGCTGTGCCACACTTTCGGCAGAAAAAATATCGAACGCAGTTGATAGTGAGGCGCACAACAAATGGAAAAAACTGTCCAGTACAGCCGAACGGGCCACGTGGGACGCATGGTGCTAAATAATCCAGCACGGCATAACTCCCTGGGCAGAACTGAACTGGAAGCTATCCAAAGCTGCCTGGAAGATGCGGCTGCCGATTCGCAACTGCGAGTATTAATTGTCACCGGGGCTGGCGATAAAACCTTCTGTGCCGGAGCATCCCTGGCCGAGCTAGGAGCCGGCGAAATTAGCGGCGACTGCTTTCAGGCCACCACCAATATGCTTGCCGCTATGAAAATACCCACTATCTGTGCTCTCAACGGGAGCGTATTTGGGGGTGGCGTAGAGCTTGCGCTCAGTTGCGACTTCAGGATTGGCGTTAAGGGCAGCCGACTGCGAGTGCCCGCCGCTGTGATTGGCCTTTGTTATCCCGTGCAGGGAATAAGTCGTTTCGTTGAACGCCTGGGGGTGAACCTGGCGAAGAGGATTCTGGTTGCCGCAGAAGAATTTGACGCCGAGGCAATGCTGGAGATTGGATTTCTTGATCACCTCGTCGCACCCGCTCACCTGGATGCACGAGCCAATGAACTGGCGGAGCAAATCGCCAAACTCGCACCCCTGGCAGTGCAGGCGATGAAAAACATCCTGCAACAAGCCGCAACGGGCACCATAGACGAAGATTTGGCGGAGACACTCTCCCAAGACTGTTTGCACTCTGCAGATCTACAGGAGGGATTTGCTGCCAAACGAGAGAGGCGCGGGGCCCGCTTTATCGGTGAGTGAGTACGCGCCGACGAGTAATCGCTTCGCAGTTGGCTACAGGAGGCCGTGACATTGCAGTTGGCGGTCAATTGCCACCCAGGGCAAGCCGAGTTGTTTCAACCATTTCAGCGCGGCCTGTTCAGTTTTCAATTCAGCGATACTGTCGGCCCCGCACGCGGCAAGGCAGGTGTCTGCCATTACGCCCACACTGAGTAGTCCGGGAATAGGGTGGCCATCTATCGGGCTTAAGGCGGTACCGAAGCGCTCGCCGTCGATAGCCATGCTGCGTTCAAAATCCCCTCTTAACGAGTAGCCCTGGTTGTTAAGTTTGAGGCGGGTAATCGCCAGGCCTGAATTTTTTGGATGCTTCACCCCCACTAACCAATTGGCACCGTCGGGTTGCTTGCCAATGGTGGCGATATCGTCATCCAGGCTAATCAGGGCACTGGTTGCACCTTCGTCCAAAAAAATCCGGCGAATACAATCGACGGCGTAGGGGCGAATGCAATTGTCCAGGTCAATGAGCATACCGCTGTCCAACAATCGGGCGCCCGCCGCGGTGAGCTCAAACTTGGACCAGCCAACCAAGGCGAGGCGCGTTGCCAGCAGGGCTTTTTCTTCCCCTGTGGGCTGACCATCTGCATAGCATGCTTGCAAGAGTCCCGAACTCGGGTCGAACTGATGTTTGCTTTCGAGCCAGAGGGCGTTCGCGTATTCGAATAAACTAAGGGACTCCTGATCGAGGACGACGAACTCCCTGTTACCAGAACATCGATTTATTTTGCTTACGATGCTATCGGAGGAAAAGGCGCTGAACTTTGACTCTAGCCGCTCTAATTCAGATTGGGCTCGGGAGAGCAGTTCCTCGCCAAAGTGGTTCTTGTCCTCTACGGAAAAATGACAGGACACGCCAAGCGCGCGTAGTCGCAGCTCTCCTGCCGTGGCTCACACCCATACTCCAGACCCCCGTTGTCTCATATGATATTCGAGCGCCTTGAGAATAATAGAGAAACTGTTGTGCCGCCATCCACGGCAATGGTGAGCTCTGCGTCAATTCTTCTGGAGATAGAGTTCGCTATCGCCAGGCCGGACGTATCACCCGTGCCCGGTTGGATATTGGCGGGCATTCCCACGCCGTTATCTTGCACCGACATTCGGGTCATCGTGTCTTGCTCCAAGGTGTCACCGGGAATATCTTCCATGCGAATGTGAATATAATTCGCGCTGGAGGAATTCTCAAATGCGTGCTGAAAACTATTTTTCAAAAGCTCGAAGATAATGATGGACAGGGGCGTAGCTAAATCCACCGGTATGAGCCTGGAAGATATTTCGTTTATGGTGGTAATGGACCGAGCGAGCACTGGGTTTTTTTTCAACAGCGTGTCGATGACGATGTTGGAGTAATCTTCCAAATTCGCCAATAACTGATCGCCCTGGTAGAACAAGCATTCCTCTAAAGCACTCAGGGCTGCGACACGATCGGTATTGTTGAGGATGGCGTCGCGGGCCAGGTCGTCATCAACAGAGTTGGCCTGTTGGGCTATAAAATCGCCTATTAATTTTAGTGTGCTGGTACTGTGAGCGTGCACGCTTTTCACAAATTCGTCCTGATACTCCAACTGCTCCTGTAGGTCATCGGTAGCCTTGTCAGCAGCATCGTACATTTGCTGTGCCAGAATGACCGATTTCTTCCGCAGAACACTATTGTCGTAGTATTTTTTCGCCAGCATCAATAGTGCGAAAACCAGAGAAAAATATAGGAGATAAGCCTGCCAGCTCCACCACGGAGCCGGGTGGACGGTCATTTCTATTGAAGTACCCTCCAGATTCCAAACACCCGCAGAATTTGCACCTTGCACGCGAAAGGTATAAGTGCCCGGAGGCAGGTTGGTGTAGGTAGCGCTGTTACGCGTGCCATTTTCTATCCAATTGGGATCGAAATTATCCAGTTTGTACCTGTACCGGTTGTTCTCTGGATCCCGATAATCCAGAACGCTGAAGGTAAAGGTAATGAAGTAATCCCTGTATGACAGCTCAATAGACTCGAGTTTGTGTAGGGCCACAGGTAGAGTTGGCTCCTTGCCGGCAATATTTAGCCGCGTCAGTACAACAGGCGGGGGAGCGGCGGCTGTGATGTCCCTGTCGGGGTCAAACCTGTTGTAGCCATTGCTACCCCCAAAATAGAGACGGCCCTGGGAATCCTTGAATGATGATGAGAAATTGAAATCATGGCCCTGTAGACCATCGATTTCTTTGTAGTTTTTTAAATGTTCTCCGTTGCTATCGAGTTTTGATATGCCGCGAGTTGTAGATATCCAGCCATAACCTTTCTCATCGAATTCAATGGCGTAAATGGTGCTGCTTGGAAGCGCCGAATTTCCCGCAGCAAACTCCAGCTGAATATCGCCCGAGGGGTTCTTCTGGTAATGCCAAATAAACAAACCCTGGTCTTGCGTGCCAATCCACACATCACCCTTTTGGCTTTGGGCTAAAGAAAGCACTACGGGGTGAGTCTTTTTGTCGCGAAATAGCAGCTGGAGAGCGCGAACTGAATTCGCTGAAAAGTCCATCCAATAGAGCTGGGTTTCTGCACCTACGATAACCGAATTGTCGCTGGTTTCGAAAATTAGGGTTACGGCGAGCTCGGGAATGCTCCTATCGGTGTTTAGGGAGCCGTAGAGGGACTCTACCTTGTTTTGATAATGTCGAAACAGGCCTTGATTGAATGTTCCGACCAAGGTGGACCCGTCCTGAAGATGGGCTATTTTGGTAACTGCCAGCTCTGCGTTGTGGGGTAGGTTGGGTAACCTGGTTGTGCCATCTCCGAGGTCGACGATTTGTACACCGCCGAGGAAAAAGCCCAGCCATAACTCGTCATTTCTTATGGCCATGGTCATCACGCGGCGATCGGTAAGTTTGATACCTTTATATGCAGTTTCAATTGAAATATGTGTTTGTGATCCAGTGCCTAGGTAATAAACCCCATCGAAAGTCCCTATCCAGATACCTTCGTTAGAGCTTTCGGTAAACGATAGTACATCGTTAAATACGTTACTATTGGTGTTTTGAAATTTTTCGAATGAGCCCGAGGAAAAGATGTTGAGTCCTCGAGACGTGCCTACCCACATGAAATCTTGGCTAGCTAACAAACATAGTGTGTCATCACTAGAGAGCGATGAATTGGAGTGGGTGAAAGTCATACTGCTAAGCTCATCTTCAGCCACCACAATTAGCCCATTGTCAGTAGCGACCCACAATCTATTCGCAGAATGGGCGATATCTGTTACCCAGCTGGCAGAAAAATTAGGCAAGCTATTTTTTTCGATGAATGCCATTTCTGAAATAGAAAACTGCAATAAGTTGCCGGCGCTGGTACCAACCCAGAGTGTGTCGGCGGGGCCGCGTTCAATCGCTGTCGTCGTGATTAGAGAGCCCGGAGACTTTATGATTTCAGGCAATGGGAATGAGGTAATCGATTGTTGCTTTGGCTCTATCATGTACAGACCATTGTTCCCTGTGGCCCAAATGCGTCCCTTTGAATCCTCTACTAGGTCGACGGATTGCCCCATGTTTTCAATCAGGGAATGAGAATTCAGCCAGGGCGCGTATGTTTGCAATTTGGGATCATACATACCAA
>SMVB01280259.1_pt1 | contig 39682 bp, 29 predicted proteins | sample 2456461 | NCBI WGS metagenome assembly SMVB01 (sample SAMN11095934, study PRJNA526329) | marine sediment metagenome | biome: Marine sediment; feature: Surficial sediment; material: Deep marine sediment; isolation source: Hadal surficial sediment | place: Pacific Ocean | collected 2014-05 | depth...
CTGCCTACAATTCCATGGGCTACGCGCATCGATCAAATGATGATCTCGAAAGTGCCAGGGAAGCTTTCAAGAAGTATGTCGAGCTGATCCCCGGCGAAGCGAATCCGCATGATTCCTATGCAGAGTTGCTTATGGAAATTGGGCAATACGAAGACTCGATTGAAAATTACCGAAAAGCACTCGCGATTGATCGAAATTTTGCAGCATCGTACGCGGGAATCAGTATCAACGAATCCCTGCGGGGAGACGAAGCTGCTGCGTTGGAATCCGCGGCGCAAATGCTCTCAGTTGCGCGGACGCCTGGCGAGAAGCGAGGCGCTCTTGCCCAATCCGTGACATCCCACTTGTTTGCCGGCAATACTGATGCTGCCATCGCTGCCAGTAACGAAGTTTTCGCTGTCGCCAGTTCGCAAGGAGACAGTGCGGGAATGGGTGATGTGCGTGAATACATGGGCGACATCATGGTGGCTACAGGCGATGGCACGAAGGCGCTTGAGTACTACGAGAGTGCACTTGGCTATCGACAGGAATCGGAAATCAACGAGGCGAATAAAGCGCAAGCAGAAAGGACACACCTCTACAAGTCCGCGCTCGCAAACATGGTCAATGATGACTACGACGGTGCTGTGGCGCTCACGGCACAATTTACGCGTGCCGTCGAGTCGGCTGGTACGGCCTTTGAGCGGCGCAGGGTTCACGCGCTAGAGGGATATCTTGCGCTGATACGCGAGGACAATGAAACGGCAGTGACGGAATTGGCGCAGGCCAATAACCTCAATCCCGTTGTGTTGTACTGGTCGGCTGTTGCCAACAGGAATGCTGGAAATCTGGAAACTGCCAAGGACCTCGCGTTTCGTGCCGCGAATCGCAACACCTTATCGGCCAACTTACCTTTTCGCAGGGGCGAAGCGTTGCAACTTCTTGCGGATTTGCAGGCTGAGCAGGAATAGCAGGCGGTGATAAAACGGTTCGGGCTGTTACCTTCTTGTTGGTAGTGCCATTCGGAGTTGCTTTTGCCGCGCTCTATGTTCGGGATAACGATCCAGTCAAGCCTGCCGGAAACGGTATCCCAGCAGGAGGCCGAACAGAGCGAGGAAGCCGAGGCTGCCGCCACCGCCGCCACCACCACTATTCGTGGGCGGAGGTGCCGGAGGAGGGTTAATCAACGTGTTCGGAGTTGGGTTCAGTCCTGCTATGCCTGCGGTGTCCACCATTGAATCCGTAATGATGATATCGGTGATGATGATAAAATTCGTTTCATCAAGCGGGTCGTTATTAACGTCCCCGCGCAACGGTACATTCGTGAATGCCGAAGGGAGTACGGCCGTGGCGTCGAACGCCGTTACAGCTGCAATGGCATCGAGAACGTCCATGCCGTTGCCGATCACTTCACCGAATACCGAAAAGCCACCATTTTGCGGATCCAGATTGGCGCTGTTGTTAGCCATATTGAAAAACCACTGGTTGGTCGCGCTGTTGGGTTGATTCGCCAGTTTCGCCATCGATATTGTGCCGACCACATTGGAGAATACCGGCTCATTAACTACCGATGCGTTTTGCGGAATGGCGCTGATGGCCTTGGTGAGGTCATCGAATGAAAAGCCGCCACCCTGAATAACGAAATCAGGTATTGAGCGATGAATCACCGAATCTGAATAAGCCATGTTATTCACGTATTCGAGGAAGTTGGCGACGGTCTCAGGTGTGGCATTATCGTAGAGATTAACTTCAATTTTACCCATAACTGTTTGAAATTCAACGATTGTTGCGTTGGCGGATTGGGCGAAAATGGATGCGCCTGAAACGACGACGGCAAGCACCAGGCTGCGCCGGCTAATACGTGGATTCATAGGTGATTGTCTCGAATTTATTGGTTAACGAAAGCCCCATTGGCTGGGGCCCCGCGGATTGTACAGACGTAGACAGGAATTAATACAGGATGTTCACTCGACCTTGATTGCTTTCAATACTTCCCGCGTAAGATCCCACTGGTCGAAGCCCTGTCGGCCGTAGTCCAGACCGCGGCGCACTATGACAACATCGTGCGAAGGCACTACCACCACGTACTGGCCGCGATTGCCGGCGGTCGAATAGGCATCTTTTGGCACATCGCTTCGCTTGTCTGAAACGAGCCACCATTGGCCACCGTAAAAATTATTTCGATTCCTGGTCGTCGGCGCTGGTGTGCGGACAAAATTTATCCAATCCTGGGAAATCAGTCGTTCTCCATCCCAGACGCCGTTTTGCAAATAGAGGAGACCAAAGCGGGCAAGGTCCCGGGCATTGGTGTAGATCTGGCTGCTAAAAATAAAGTCGCCGAATCGATCCGTGCCGACCAGTGTATTGTGCATTCCGATTCGATCGAAGAGAGCCCTCCGGGGGAAAGAGTGATAGGTTTCTTCATCGCCGAGCGCTAATTTCATGGCATAAGTAGCAAGCAGGGTGTCGTAGTTTTCATAGTCATAAAATGTGCCTGGCTCCCGTACGAGTCCGCGCCGTCGCGCGCCATCAACTGAGCTGGCACCTGCCCAGTAAGCAAGGCCGGAGCCGGTTGCGTACTCCATGCGGAAGCTGTCCACGGGATACAATCCACTGGACATATTGAGCACATGACGCAGTGTAATGGCATTGCGCGGGTCTGTTTCCGGCGAGATTACATTTGGCAACCACTCGAAGCCAAGTGGCGCGTCGAGTTCCAAACGCCCGTCATCGACGAGCATGCCGAAAAGCGTTACCGCAATACTTTTCGCGGTCGACCAGGTGCGAGTTCGGGTGTTCATGTCGATGCCCTGCGCGTATCGCTCATGAATGATTTTGCCGTGATGCAAAATCAAAAGGCTCAACGTGTCCTGCTCCGGCGTCGGGCGGTTGAATGCCCACTCGGAGGCTGCTTCGAGAGCGTCCGGATCGACATTGTCCGAGAGTTCGGCATCGTCGACACGGTCGCCGTTCGGCCAGGGGATCGAGGTGGCGCCAGCGAGTCCCGCCGATCGCTCAAACTCAGGCAGCGCATCGATATCATCAAATGACTGATCGGGTGGCATGATCACGCAGCCAATGCCCTCGCGAAATGCGGCGCGGATCACAGGTCCTGCATCCCCACCCCCAATAGCGACCGCTTTGAAATCCCTGTCGATAACATAGTCGCCACCGCTTGCATTGCCGACAGGTTGCCTGAGGTACGCAAGTTCCTGGTCAAATATCTGCTCAAGAGATCGGTTCGAGGTAAAGAGCCCGTTGCACATGAGCATGGCTTCAACGCCATTGTTGATCATGATTCGATTGGCGGCGAAGTAATCGAAATCGCTGCTCTGTTCGGCGCTGGCGGGAATAGCGAAAAGCGAAGTGAAAACGAGCGCTAAGGAATATCGGGTCATGGGTAAGCGATCCATCGTTGTCTAAGGAGCATTGCCAGGTGAAGCCGCGCACTATAAACGATATGCTCGGCCCAGTTCCCGGATATCTGGGCAATTCGCCCTTCCATTTCAAAAAACACCTGTTATAGTGCCCTCCGTCCTGGCGCACATCGGTCTGCGCCAAACACTCCAGACCTGCGATTCTGCGGCTCCCGGAGTCACTATAGAAATACCCAGCCTGGACCGAACCACGCACCGTCTACGACGTGCAACTGGTCAGGCGATCTTGGAGTACAACAATCAATGTTATTTAAAGAACTCGGCTTAACTGCCGAATTGCTGCGTGCGATCGACAAAAAGGGATACCGTGAGGCAACCCCGATCCAGCAGCAGGCCATTCCACTCGTCCTTGAAGGGCGGGATGTTCTTGCTGGCGCCCAAACGGGTACAGGCAAGACAGCAGGATTCACCCTGCCTTTGCTGCAGCATTTGCAAAACTCAAGCAACAACAAGGGCAGCGTTCGGGCTCTCGTCCTTACGCCAACGCGCGAACTGGCCGCACAAGTGTGTGAGAGCGTTCGCGATTACGGTCGCTATTTGCCGTTTAGATCAATTGAAATTTTCGGCGGCGTGAACATCAACTCGCAATTCGCGAAATTGCGCAAAGGCGTTGACGTGATTGTCGCCACACCCGGTCGATTGCTCGACCACTTGCAGCAGAAGACCATCGATTTGTCGAAAATCGATATCCTCGTTCTGGATGAGGCGGATCGTATGCTCGACATGGGCTTTATTCGCGACATTCGCAAAATTTTCAAATACATGCCAGCGAAACGACAGACCTTGTTGTTTTCGGCGACGTTTTCGAACGACATCAGGGCATTGGCGGCAGATTTGCTGGACAACCCCACAGAGATCCAGGTTGCCACTCGGAATACGACGGCAGATCGGGTCAAGCAAGTTGTGCACCCGGTTGACAAGAGTCGTAAGCGTGAAATGTTGTCGCACCTGATTGGCTCCGAAAACTGGCGACAGGTTCTGGTCTTCACACGTACCAAACACGGCGCCAATCGTCTCGCGGAACAATTGACGCGAGATGGCATACAGTCAATGGCAATTCACGGCAACAAGTCACAATCTGCACGAACAAAAGCACTGAAGAGTTTTAAGGACGGCGGTGTTCGCGTATTGGTCGCAACAGATATCGCGGCACGCGGTCTCGACATCAACCTGTTACCGCATGTTGTTAACTACGAGTTGCCGCATGTTCCAGAAGACTATGTGCATCGCATCGGGCGTACCGCAAGAGCGGGCCAGGAAGGCCACGCTGTTTCCCTGGTCTGTGTCGACGAAAATAAATTGCTGGTCGATATCGAACGTCTGCTGAAAACAAAAATCGAAAAGAAGGTCTTGCCGGGCTATGAGCCGGACTCGAGAGTCCGGGCAGAGCCGATTCAAATAGGTCGTCCGCAGCGTTCCGGCAGGAATGCGAAAGGGGCGCGAGGCGGCAGGCACAGGAACAATAGCGGCCCGGGCAAAAATGGCAGAAGCGGGGCACCGAAAGGTCGCGGTGAACAGCGTCAACGTTCCTCCGGGAGGCAGCGGCGAACAGGATAGATCAATAGCCGGATCTTTCCAGTGCGATGGTATCGGCCGGGATTCAGCCTGGCCTGTCGGTCAGTAGCAGTGAAACGGCTCATCGTCGGCGCTGCCGCAAAGGTCCGGCGGGTCATTCCGCCAGACGCGTGCGATGCCGCTATCGCGCATGAACGGCAAGAAACGCGGGTCGCGCCGCACTGCCGCAGCTTCCGGCGTCCATAGCAACATCATTTGTATATTCAAACGACTGCCGGCGCTTTGCTCGAGTCTCGCAAAGACCCGGTCCGTATCTTCCACTATCGCCCACAACCAGACCGCAAACGGATCGTTGCGCCATTCGTCTCCGCTCGAATTCGCAATTTCCGCAGCCGCTCGGAGATTGCCAGCGTCGGGCAGTTCCGTGGCCAGTGACGCCAGCGATCCGGGTCGCGCCATTGGACCATTGGCGGCCAAAAGCGCATTGCTTGCCTCCGTAAGGTGGCCCAATCGGGCCAGGCAGATGCCGTGCAGATTATTAACGATAGCGGCAAAGCCCAATTCCCGTGATGCTATTGCACTGTTGATGCAAGCTTCGTCGTCGCCGCGAATCATTTCTGCCATTGCCATAGCAGCTCGTGTCAGCGGATTGTTCGGATCCAGGTCGAGCGCACGATCGGCCTGTGTCTGGCCCTGGGTCAACTTGCCTGCTGCAACGAGGAAGCCGGAATACCAGATTCGCGTGGTCACATCGTTTGGGTCCATGGATGTCGCCGCGAAATAGCCAAATTCAGCACGACGCCATTCGCCGTTGTACTGCGCCAGCCAGGCGCGTACCGAGTGTGCTTCAGCGAGTTCCGGGGAGAGCGTCAGCACTTTCTGCACTGCTTCTTCCGCCAGGGAGTGCAATTGTTCGACGGGTTCGCCGGACAATATAGGCAGGCTGACGTAGGCTACAGCCATTGCCGCCAGTGCCGGTGCGAACGCAGGATCCAGGGCCACCGCGCGCTGGAAATAGTCGATGCTTTTCCTGACTTCCACGACACGGCGCTGATTAAGCAACTGTCGGCCCCTGAGATACAAATCGTAGGCATCGGCATTCGTGGTGGGTGCGACCCAGGCCGCCTGGTCGGCCCCCATTTCTATGCGCAGGTTATCGACAATGGCTTTGGCAATTTCGCTTTGCACCGCGAAAATATCCTTGAGGTCACGGTCAAAATTTTCGGACCAGAGATGGTACCCGCTGGACGCATCAATAAGCTGGGCAGTTATGCGCACCCGGTTGCTGTCCGGCGTCCAGCGCACGCTGCCTTCCAGTACCGCTTCCACACCCAGATTACTCCCGATGGTCCGGATGTCTTCATTGGTGTCGCGATAGACGAACGAAGAGGTCCGCGCAGCCACGCTGAGTCCCTCCACCTGAGCGAGAAGGTTTAAAATTTCCTCGGAAACTCCATCGCTGAAATAATCCTTGCCGGCGTCGTTCGAAAGATTCTTGAACGGCAAGACGGCAATAGAATTACGGGGAACGGCTTGCAGCGCACGAGTCTGGCCGAGATAAAACAAACCGTAGCCGAAGACCACCATCACAAGCACAAGCAATGAAATGTGGAACACCATGCCGGGCTGGCCAGTAGTTTTTTTATCCTCGCTGAGCTTCGGTGTCTTTTTGATGCCGGCAGGGCCGATATCGTATATCCATGCAAATATCATCGTGATCGGGAACATGACCACGAGCGTGATTACTATGCCCGTCACGAATTGCTCGGGTACTTGCAGTAACGGCAGGACGGTTGCGGAGACTTCCGTGGTGATCCATGCACCCACAGCATAAAGTCCCGCTACGCGTATAACACGCCGGCGTCGCAGTTCTGTCAGCATTCCCATCATGCAAGTTTACTCTTTGGTCCGGGGTTCCGGGCCAATTTATCGTTGCGATCGTTGTCAGAGTGCCGTTGTTGCGCCGAGGGGGGGCAGATCGAGCGCGGCTCTTTCGATGTTGACCTTTTCAGCGATAGTTTCCCGGAGCTTGATGAAAAGCGGATCATCGCTAAGTGGTGCATAAATGGGCTGCACGGTGTCCAGGGCAGGGTTGCCTCTCAGTCCCCGTTCAACCGCAAGCTGCAATTGCGCGATGGCATCGTCGTAACGCCCCGCAAGCGCGAGATATTTCGCGTTTTCAATCATAAAGACGAAATTATCGACGCCTTGGCCGGACAGCTTGGACATGGCGGTTGCCACCAGCGCAAGTGCATCCTCGGAGCGTTCCTTGTTGCCAGTGTGGGCATAGGCAAAGGAAACTTCGGACATGAGATTGTAGCCGTTATCATCGTGCGGATAGTCAGCCGAAAATGCATCGATACCGGGCCACCTTTCCTCGAGATAGTCAACCAGTTCCTGGCTGCGGCCCGCCCGGTTGTAGAGTGCAAACAGATTGCCGAGGAAGCCATCTTTCGCCAAGCTAAAGGCAAGCTCAAATGCCTCATCACGTTTGCCCAGGCTATCCAAAGCATCGACTTTGAAAAAATCCATGCCCTCATCCACCAGCCGTTGGATTTGCTGTGTCTGGAACAAGCCAATGCTGAATGCAAAGTGCATGACCGAATTCGTTGGTGCGGCTTCGTATGCTTGCTGTGCCAGGTGATAGCCTTCGGCCGTATTGCCATTGTAATAGTGAGTCATCGCGTCAGCCCTTAGCAGCATCGGATCGGCGGGGCTGAATTGCCGAAATCGGGCAATGAGTTGACGCGCTTTGTCTGTCTGCCCGAATTGATTGAATGAATTGACGGCATTGCCAAAAGCCGGGCGATACAAAGGGTCCCTTTCCAGCATTTGTTCAAGAATTTGCATTGCGGCCCTGGGATCACCGGACTCGCCTAATGCAATGTGCAACCAGTTGCTGGCATTGATCAGGTTGGGGTTGATTGCCAGCGCTTTAGTCAGCGCATCAATAGCCTGTTCGTGCTCCGAGGCTCGGGAGTTGTGGTACAGGCCCAGTGCAGCCCATCCTTCCGCCAGTTGCGGGTCTAGTTCCAGGGCACTGTCAATAAAGCGTTTCGCTCGCTTGGTTGCCTCGGCCTCCGGAATCTTGCCGTAACTTCGATCTGACAGCAGCAACGTAGCGATTGCACGTTGTGCAAAGGCAGGCGCATAGTTTGCGTCCCTGCCAATTGCCTCATCCAGAAGTTGCACCGCCGATTCAATAGTCTGTCGGTTCCGTGCATAAAGTCTTTGCTTGGCCAGCAGATAAAGGTCATAGACTTCCGGATCCGTGCGTTGAGCCACCAGCTGATCACGCTCTTCATCGAGCAGCTGCGCTTTTAGCTGCTTCAGGATTTCATGCGCGATCTCATCCTGGATCGCAAACACGTCAGTGAGTTCACGCTCATAGGATTCGGACCAAAGGTGAAAACCGTCATCAACCTTGATAAGTTGGGCAGTGATGCGAACTGTCGTGCCCGATTTTCGCACAGAGCCCTCAAGAATATGTTCCACACCGAGCGCGTCACCGATTTTCCGGAGATCGTCGTTCCGCCCTTTGAACGCAAAAGAAGAAGTTCGTCCGGCAACTTTGAGCTCTTTGACCGAAGCGAGCGCATTGAGAATTTCTTCGGTAATTCCGTCGGAGAAAAACTCCTGCTCGGGATCTGAACTCATGTTGACGAAGGGGAGCACTGCGATCGACTTCACTATCTGATCGGGTGACACCGCGGATTCGACGCCACTATAGCGATCGAGCAGCAACAGTATGACGGAGACGGCGAGTACCGCAATTATCGCGTAGTCGAGTTTTCGCCCGGTGACATCGGTTATTGATTCAGACCGGTCAACGTCTTTTTCTTTCTTCAGGCCCTCGGGCGTCATTTCGAAGGCCCAGGCGAAAATCAATGCTGGAACGAAGCCAACGCCAAGAATGACCAGGATCAGCTTCGGTGCCCACGCAGGCAACTCCAGAATTGGTGTGATGACATCGGTGATCTGCAGCAGCACCCAGGTGGCGATCATGTAGGCGATACCTACGCGAAAAACGTTACGGCGCTTGAGTTCGTCGAACAGCCTCAAAGACTGAGACCCGGATGGCGGAAGAAACGAGGGGCTCGGTAGAGGGCAACTTGCTGCGAAGCACCCTGATTCTGCATTGATCGATGTGCGTACCCTGAGTCCATCGTTCCAAGCTCCTGATGATCGGTGCAGATGATACCAATTTCACCGCAAGGATTGGGGGGAATTAAGTAGCAACTCACGTGTAGGGTAGCTAGCATGGCGGCAAGCCAGGAACTGCAGCCGATTTTGTTCGCTGGCATTTGCTGCTGGCGGAATAATAATCCGTAAACTGATAAATGTTTTTGGGAGATTCGATTGGACGAAAGTATGCAAGGAAAAGAATGTAATCGTTGCTTGAACAGGCATGACTGGCGGCAGGCGCGTACTATTGCCTCGTTACTCATCGTGCTCACCGTGTCAGCATGTGAGTCGCAGGATACACCCGCCAGGGAAACCGAGTCGCGTGCGCCGTTGATCCTGCACAGTTCGTTGCAAGCACGCGCAAATGTTGTCCCCAACCTGAATACCGCCAAAAACGTCATTTTGTTCATTGGTGACGGCATGGGCGTCACAACGGTAACCGCCGGGCGAATTTTCGACGGCCAGTCGAAAGGAATGTCGGGTGAGGAGAATGTGCTGCCATTTGAGACTTTTCCCAATCTTGCGCTGATCAAGACTTACGCCGATAACCAGATGGTCGCCGATTCGGCTGGCACGGCATCCGCCATTAATACTGGCGTCAAAACCAAAGCCGGGGTCATCAGTATAGGACCTGAGGCGGACAGGCGAAGTTGCGAAGGGGCGCTGGCGTATCCACTGACGACATTGGGTGAACTCGCTGAACAAAATGGCAAGGCGACTGGCATTGTCACTACGGCACGAATCACTCATGCGACACCGGCGGCGGTGTACGCGCATTCGGCCGAACGTTACTGGGAAAGCAACTTATACATGTCCGGGGAGGACTGGCAGAAAGGATGCCGGGATATCGCCTATCAACTGGCACATTTTTCCAGCGGCGACGGCATCGAGGTTATGTTCGGCGGCGGGCGCAGAGCGTTCTATGGCGAAAACGGTGGAGGACGGCGTCTCGACGCCGACGATGACCTGGTTTCAGACTGGCAAAACGGCGGGCCGAATCGCCGTTACATTACGACGGCGGATGAGCTTGATTCATTGAAATCGGGCGAACAGGTCCTGGGGATTTTCGCGAATTCGCATTTGACCTACGTTGCCGAGCGCGAGGCCGAAAGCAAAGAGCCGGAGCTTGCAGAATTGACGGCGAAAGCTATTGACCTCCTGGAGGACAGCGATAACGGCTACTTTCTGATGGTGGAGGGCGCACGCATCGATCACGGGCACCACGACGGTATTGCCGGATATGCACTGCTGGAGGCGCAGGCATTTTTCGATGCGGTGGCGGTCGCTCTCGAAAAGGTCGACTTGTCGGAAACGCTCGTGCTGGTAACAGCCGACCATTCTCACGTTTTTACGTTAGGCGGCTATACGACTCGAGGGAATCCGATACTCGGTCTGGTTGTTGAAAATGACGTGCACGGGCATCCGAATTCGGGCCCGATGATTGCTGACGATGGCTTGCCATATACTGTTCTTGGTTACGCTAATGGACCGGGCGGAGTTACAGAATCGCCTCGACCCTATCCGGATACCGGCATTGATGCCGTTCAGCAGGCGACTTTACCGTTGTCTGCACTGGAAATAGACGGGACGATCTGGCCCGAAGAGTCTCACGGCGGCGAGGACGTTGCGCTTTATGCGAACGGGCCCTGGTCACACCTGGTCGGCGGGGTGCTGGAGCAAAACGCGATTTTTCATATCATCACCTATGCGTTTGGCTGGCGTGATGAAGCGAACAAGTAGCGGTTAGAGTTTTTCGCCAGCTGATCGAATTCAAACAACAGGGAGCCACCAACATGTTCGTTCGAATCCTTCCTATTGCCTGCTTTGCCATATACGCGGCACTGATCCTGATTGCTTTTCCCCAATTCGCGTTTGCGGCCACGACTGATACTCCGGAGGCCAGGGCAGAAATCGAAAAATACGGCAACACGTATTCAGGTACGCAGATTCCTGAGCTGCGGGCAATCTATAAGAAACACCTCACTGAAGCTGGCAATGAGACATCTGACGTCGTCAGGGATCTTAGTTATGGGCCGCACGAGCGCCATCTGCTTGATGTGCTTCAACCGAAGAACCCGACCAACGCGGCGATGCCTATCCTGGTTTTCATACACGGAGGTGCGTTTGTTCGTGGCAACAAGAGTGATGGCGTCTTGTTTGACAATGTGTTGAATTACTTTACGAGTCGCGGCGTACTTGGCATCAATGCCACTTATCGGCTTGCGCCGGAATATTCGTGGCCTGCCGGAGCGGATGATATTCGCGGAGTAGTGCGCTGGATACGTGATAACGCAAGAAAGTACGGCGGCGATCCCGACAGGATCTTCCTGATGGGCCATTCGGCAGGCGCTGCGCACGTGGCGGCATATACTTTCAATGAAGCATTGCAACTTGATGACGGTGTTGACGGTGTCGTGGGTTCGATCCTGATGTCGGGAACCTACGAAAAAAGAGAAGGTGAATTCACACATCCGTACTACGGTGACGACGCCTCTTTATGGGATGATCGCTTCCCCATCAATCACATCGAGGGGCGTCAGATACCGTTGTTCGTCATCAACGCGGAATATGACCGAACGTCCATGGCGAAGGAGTCAATTGCTCTCATCCAGGCAATTTGCGATCGAGATGATCGCTGCCCGCAACACAAGCAGATCCCGGGTCACAATCATTATTCGATGATGTATCACATCAATACTGCGGATGATTCCATTGCTGGTGATATTTACGAGTTCATTCAACGGTATTGACGGGCGGGGTTTTCCTGTCCCGCTAAAGGCCGGGAAACGTCAGCTTGAATTCAGCGCCAGGGTCCCGGTTAATCACATCAACTTTGCCGTTCATCGCCGTCGTTAATTGATGCACGATGGCCAGGCCAATACCAGTGCCCACTGTTTCGCGCGTGAGCTCGGATTCCGAGCGGTAAAAAAGTTTGAAGATTTTTTTCATCTGGTCTTTTGGAACGCCTGGGCCGTGGTCTCTTATCGTAAATGTGACCGAGCCGTTGCGCTCGATGGCATGGTTGATCTCGATGCACTTTCGTTCGGCATTCTTCGAGAACTTGATCGCATTGTCGACCAGGTTGATGATGATTTGAGTAAAGCAATCGTCGTCGACCTCAATCATTGCGCTTTCGGTTCCTGTGCCGTGCTCAAACTTCAATTCGAAGTGTGCACTCTCCACCTGGCTCGCGATTTTCGACTCGATCTGGCTCATCAATGCAGCCACAGACATCTTTTTCATATCAAACTGAGGCTCGTTTCGCGTGATCTTGGCGAGTTGCAATACGTTGGATATGAGTCGTGTGAGTCTCTCAGACTCGTCGTGAATATAGCCATAGTATTGCTGGCGTTTGTCTTCATCCGCCCAGCCTTCCTTGAGCATCTCGCCGTACATTCGAATGGACGTAAGCGGTGTTTTCAATTCGTGACTAACGGCCGAAACGAAATCCTGCTGTTGTCTTGCGAGATTGATCTGGCTCAGACCCATTCTATACAGCGCCAGGAATCCGCCGAGAAACACGATTGTTATTATGATTGTTGTCCAGCCCAGAACTGATGCGCCCGGTCCCGGTGGAAGTGTGTTTACCGAAAAAATGAGTTCCAGGCTGTCCAGTGGGGCCGGGAGACGGCTCTGGTAGAGTAGCGCACCTTGCAGAGACTTTCCGTTGCTGGAATAACTGCGGTACGAGCCGCCATCAAACGTGTCAATGACATTGTCCTGGTATGCAATGACCAGGCTGGACATGCTTGAAAGCACTGTATTGCGGAAAGCAGACTCGATAATGTCCCGCAGGAAAGCCTGTCGGTCTATGAGCAGCCCTTGTATGTAACGTTCCCCATTTCGCCAGACTTTGCGAAACAGGACGAAATGGCCACTGTCGAGCAAGCTGAATTCATACGGGTCGACTTCGCTTTCGAAAGTGCTGATACGTACATCGACCAGGCCGGCAATTGCATCGGATTTTTCCGGCGCACTGGCCATGACGGGTTCCGGCAAAGCGCTTTGTTCGATTCGTTTTGTGCGGGCCGGCGCGGCCTTGCGCCCACTGGTATCGATCTGGTCTTTCGCCTCCTTGAGTTCCAGCGCCGCACTCTTTTTTTGCAGCCGAGTGTCATAGTCAAGATCGGCAACTTTGGCCACATTCAATGATTGCGGCAATTCGATGGTCGCCGCATTCCCATCGTTGAAATTCGTAGCGCCGACGGATTTGAGGGCTTCCCCCGGTACATTTCTGCGGCGGTTCAACTGATCGAACACCTGCTGGCTGTAGGATTCGTTGGCTTTCGTCGTTCGTTCAATGGACGCAGCGACGAGCTCTGCCGCAGCGCGGGTGGCTGTTGCATTTTTATCAAATGGCGCTTGTTCGCCCGCCGCTGCATCATCTGCAGATACACGCGCAAAAATCGCCTCGGACGTATCAATTGCCCCGCTTGTCGACGCCGTACCGGCCACATAATCGGCCTGTATCGCCGATTGACGCGATGCGGGTGCCGGGATATTGAGACTGTCGAGGCGTCGTTCTTCGTCTTCTTCGAATGTCGCCTCCGCCTGTTCCAGGCGCGCCTGTGGAGCATCCACGACCAGACCGCGAGTCCCCGCCTCTTTTCCTGATCGTACGAGACGATTGTCCGCGAGAATTTGTTGAATTTCCTGGGCCAAAGCCAGGCGATTCTCGTATTCATCACCGCTAACACCCAATTTCCCGGCAGCATTTTTCTCTTTGGGCAAAAGTGGTGTACTGAACTCCCCATTGGCGCCAACCTGGAAATAGCCAATAGCGCCGGGCAGGTCCTGGGTGACCGGGTAATCGGAGAGTGGCGAGCGTTGCAGAAAGTTTGCAGCCGGATCGCCCGTGACTACCAGAAACGCATAGTCAGTGAAACTCCGGTTCTCGGCGGTTTCGATCTGGCGGCGCAGGTCGCTTTCAATGCGACGCGTGAGCTCCTCAGCCATACCGCGATATTGATAAAAGGCCTCCCATTTGAGTTGGCTGTAGGCTTGCCAGATGAGTACTGCCGTCGGTACCGTGAGCGCCAGAAAAAACAGCACGAGCAGGTTTCTCAGGCGCTTCGGATTGAAATCCCGGACGAGGGTTTTCGTAAACATTCTAAGGTCCGGTCACAAGTTTGTAGCCGGCACCGCGCACGGTGATCAGGCTCACGGGATTCTTCGGGTCAGGTTCGATCTTGCGCCGTAATTTCGCGATATGGATGTCGACCGTACGTGTCTCTATGTCCAGATTTTTCGCATAACCCCATACTTTTGTTAATAATTCCTCTCTAGAGATGGGTCGGCAGGAGTGCGCTGCGAGATAGGCCAGGATCTGGATCTCGCGACGCGTAAAGGCCAGTTCTTCATCACCGCGCTGGCCGGTGAGGTTCTCGGTATCGATTTCGATGCCCTCGAGATAGAGGGTTCTGGCCAATTCCTGGCCAACCTCCGAGCGCCGTAGCACGGCCTCGATGCGCAACAGAAGTTGCTGAATTGAAAAGGGCTTGGCGACGTAGTCATCGGCACCGAATTTCAGCCCCTGGATTATCTCTTCATCCGAGGTCTTTGCCGTGAGCATGATAATCGCCTGTTTCCGGTCTGCTGCCCGGATTCGATCACATATTTCGTAGCCATCCATGCCCGGGAGCATGATATCGAGCAGGATCAAGTCGAATTTGCCGCTGAGTGCCTTTTGCAGACCCTCTGGGCCTGTGGCGGCACTGTCAGTTTCGTAGCCGTGAAAGACCAGCACGTCAATGAGGCCCGTCCGAATGGCCTCTTCATCTTCCACCACCAAAATGCTAATTCGTCTTTCCATCAGGGACTTAGGCTAACAGTTCAGGGGGTAAAGTTACGTGGTTGAATGTAACGATTTGGTAAATTCTGGAGTGAGTTTTCGGACAACCTGATAAAATCCATCCGGGTTGGCGGGGCCGTAGTCTGAATGCGGATCATGATAGGCTAAACCCTCTGGCACCAGAAGAGCGCTACAGTAATCTCGAGAGGCCAAAACAATAACTTGTCAGCCAAGTCTGCTTACAAAAATAACGGGAATACCCATGACTGATTCGCTGGAAGAGAGTTCGCTGCTATATCACAGTACCAAGCCAGCCGGAAAACTGACGGTCACTCCAACGAAGCCGCTGGCAAACCAGGTTGATCTTGCCCAGGCTTATTCACCGGGTGTTGCTTTCCCTTGCCTGCGTATCGAAAAAGACCCGTTAGAGGCTGCGAAATACACGGCGAGAGGCAACCTTGTCGGTGTTATTACCAACGGTTCAGCCGTCCTCGGCCTTGGCAATATTGGGCCGCTGGCGGCAAAGCCGGTAATGGAAGGCAAAGCGGTCCTGTTCAAGAAATTTTCGAATATCGATGCGTTCGATATTGAAGTCGATGAAAGCGATCCGCAAAAATTCATCGACGCGATTGCGATGCTGGAACCGACTTTTGGTGCAATTAACCTGGAGGATATCAAGGCACCTGAATGTTTTGTCATTGAAAAAGCGCTGAATGAGAGAATGAATATCCCGGTTTTCCATGACGATCAGCACGGTACGGCAATCGTTGTCTCAGCGGCGATAAAGAACGGCTTGGAACTTGTCAGCAAAAATCTCGATGAGGTCAAACTGGTTTCAACGGGCGGCGGCGCAGCCAGCCTCGCGTGCCTCAACCTGCTGGTTGAAATGGGCATGCGTAGAGAAAACATCACGCTCGTGGACTTGCAGGGCGTCGTCTATGTTGGACGGAAAGAAGACATGAATGAATACAAGTCCCGTTATGCCATCAAAACGAGCAAACGTGTTCTTGCCGATGCAATGGTCGATGCAGACATATTCCTGGGTCTTTCAGCGCCGAATATCCTGAGCGCTGACATGGTCCGACAGATGGCGAAGTCACCGCTGATTCTCGCTCTCGCCAACCCTACGCCTGAAATAGCACCCGAAGTGGCGCTGGAGGCACGCCCTGACGCGATCATTGCGACGGGTCGGTCGGACTACCCGAATCAGGTGAACAACGTCTTGTGTTTCCCATTTATTTTCAGGGGGGCTCTCGACGTGGGTGCGAGCGACATAAATCAAGCGATGCAGTTTGCCTGTGTTGATGCGATCGCTGCGATTACGAAGCGCGAATCGACTGACGAGGTCGCTAGTGTTTACAAGGACGAAACCCTGCAGTTTGGACCGACCTATCTGATACCGAAACCATTTGATGCACGCTTGTTTGTCGACGTTTCATTTGCAGTCGCAAAGGCCGCTATGGACTCCGGAGTCGCATTGCGACCCATCGATGACATGGATGCTTACAAAGAGCAGTTGCGATCGTTCAGTAATCGATCCTTGATGTTCATGCAGCCGGTGATCGATGTCGCGAAGCGAGAACGAGAACGGCTGGTCTATGCAGAAGGGGAAAATAGCACCGTCCTGCGAGTCATCCAGGCTGTCGTACGAGAAGGGATCGCAACTCCGATAATCCTTGGCCGAGAGGAAGTTGTTGTCCGGCGGTTGAAGAGCCTTGGCATAAACTTGCAGGCTGGCAAGGATTTCGAATTGGTCGATCCGCAAAACGACTCTCGCTATACCGATTACTGGCAGTTTTATCATTCGGTTGTTTGCCGCCGTGGCGTTTCGGTTGCTGCAGCGAAAACCGTTATGCGAACGAACAACACAGCCATTGCGGCCTGCATGGTTGCGAAAGGCGATGCAGAAGCAATGATATGCGGTACGGAAGGTCGATTTGACCATCATCTGCAACACATCATTGAAGTCATCGGGACGGATAACCCGCGTGAGAATATTTCGTCATTGGCGGTTTTGATTCTGCCCCAGGGACCGATCTTTATCACTGACGCTTACATTGAAGTCGATCCCACGGCAGAGCAGATCGTGAACACGACGCTCGCGAGTGCGCGCCGCATAGCCGATTTTGGTATCAAGCCGAAAATAGCACTGCTGTCACATTCAAACTTCGGCTCGTCGCGTGCGGCTTCTGCGATCAAGATGAGAAAAGCGACGAGGCTTTTGCAGGAAGCCCACCCCGACCTGGAAATCGATGGAGAGATGCATGCTGATGCAGCGCTCGACGAAAACATTCGTCAGGCCGTCAATTTCAATACAAGTCTTGCCGGGAAAGCCAATTTGCTGGTTATGCCGAATCTGGATGCAGCGAATATTGCCGTTGAAATGATTCGGTCGATTAATGACGTACTGATGATTGGGCCGATATTATCCGGCACGGCAATCTCGTCGCATATCGTTACGCCGTCATCGACGGCGAAGGGGTTGTTCAACATGAGCGCAGTTGCAGTCGCCGACGTCTGGCGCAGAAAAAATGCGTTGAATTAGACGGCGCTCAATAAGTTGGAGTAAATATCCCGATACGAATGGGGCAGGAACAAAAAAACAGGTAGTTTGTCTATGGCTAAATGTGCGATCGTGTTCGGATAAGAACAAGATGGTCGCAGGCCGTCAAATCAAGAGGACACAAGAGATGTTAACGCGACGCGAATATCTGAAATATACGGCAATGGCAGGTACGGCACTCGCTGTACATCCCGGTTTGGCAAAAGCATTGGAGGCGGGTGACTTGCTCAAGCGGGCGATTCCTTCATCGGGCCAGGAAATACCCATGGTTGGTTTGGGAAGTTCGGCAACTTTTTCGTCAGTTGCGCGAAGTGAAGACGTTAGCGCACTGCGCAACGTACTTGCCACTCTTTTCGACAATGGAGGCAGCGTGTTTGATACTGCCCCAAGTTACGGTGCGTCCGAAAAAGTTGCGGGTCAACTTGTGCAGGATCTCGATGCAACTGAGAAGGTATTCTGGGCGACAAAAGTGAATGTAGCCGGTCGCGGCGGCGGTACGGCAGACCCGGTGGCAGCTCGCGCGCAGATAGAACGTTCATTCGACTTTATCGGCAAGGACCCAATTGATCTTGTCCAGGTTCATAACCTTGGCGATATTCCGGTCCAGATGGGGATTCTCAAAGAACTCAGGGAGGAGGGCAGGTTGCGCCATATTGGCGTAACAGTAACCCGGGCGAGTCGATATGCCGAACTTGCAAAGGTAATGCGTGGCGAGCCTGTGGATTTCATCGGCGTCGATTACGCTGTGGACAATCGCGAGTCTGACGAATTGATCCTGCCGCTGGCCGAGGAACTGGGAATAGCTGTTCTGGTTTACGTTCCATTCGGGCGCAGGAGGTTATTCAGTCGCGTAGCGGGAATAGATTTGCCGGAATGGGCAGCGGACTTCGATGCTTATTCCTGGGCGCAGTTTTTCCTGAAATTCATTATTTCACATCCGGCCGTTACAGCAGTGACCCCGGCAACGAGCAAGCCGAAGAATATGCTCGATAATCTCGGCGCGGCGGTTGGTAAATTGCCGGATGCGGTGACACGAAAACGTATGGCTGAACTGATTGATGCGCTGCCATCTGCGTAATGCATGGTTGCTTGCACCGTAGATAGCGCCAGCGTCGTTTTGATCAATTCAGTGGTACTTCAATCAAGGTCTGGCAGGCCGTGGAGAACCAAAAGATAGTAACTTACGATGCCAACAATCTTGTCGTTCTCGATGACCGGTGCGTGACTGATGCCGAAATTCTCGAACAGACGTGCGCAGTAGCGGATCTCCATGTCAGGTCGGACGGTTAGTACGGGTTTGGCCATGATTTCGTAAACGTTGACACGTTCAGGCGCACGATTTTTTGCGATGACTTCCTTGGCAATGTCGGAGAACAAGACCAGGCCGTACTCGTCATTCTCGTCCCGCCGTTTTACGATCAGGCTTGTGGCGCTCGTTTTTTTCATCGTCTTCAAAGCGGTCAGGACGTCCATTTTGCCGTCGACTTCGGTTACGTCGGTCCGCATGCAATCACGCACTGGGCCCCAGTTCTTGATAGTCATAGATTTTCCTCCACAATTTCGCTGAGTTCTTCTGCCTGGTGCAATACGCCGACGGCATCTTCAACATCGATAAGCACTGCAATGCCCGTGCCCGGTTTCTGGTCGAATTCGCCAACTTCGCCAATGTGTTCGAGAATATGGCGACTCAGATGTTGTTCGACCAGCAACAGAATTACGTCGCGCTGTGATGCGAGAGTCAGGCCGAAGAAGGTCTTGTTCCCATGAATACCTTCTCCGCGTGCGTTATGTATTACCGTACACCCTGTTGCACCAGCCTCACGTGCGGCTTGCATGATGTCATCGGTCTTGCTGTCTTCAACGAAGGCAACGATTAGCTTAAAGTGCATGGTGATCTTCCTGTAGTTTGTCCAAATCACGTTGACTGGATTTTGAGACTCGCTCTCTTAAGACTGCAAGCTGGCCATACGCGAGTACAAAGATTATCGGAAACAAGCTTGCGAACGCCACCAGACCGAACCCATCGAGCAATGGGCTACGTCCGGGTACTGCCTCCGCCAGCCCCAGGCCAAGTGCGGTAATGAGGGGTACTGTTACGGTCGATGTTGTTACACCGCCTGAATCGTAGGCCAGTGGCACAATCAGTTTTGGCGAAACCATCGTCTGTGCTATGACCAGTACATATCCCCCGGCGATGAAATAGTGCAGGGGCAAGCCGGTAACAATGCGATAGCAACCAAGGCTTACTCCGACTCCAACGCCAATGGCAACGGCTACACGCAGGCCCCAAAATCCGATGGTCCCGCCTGATACCGTGTTGGCTTTCATCGATACGGCAATCAGTGCGGGCTCGGCCAGCGTCGTACTGAATCCAATGGCCAGCGCGAACAGGTAGACCCAGTAATAGTCCTTCCATGACAGTGCTGCTGCTCCAAATTCTACGGTATCGTGCAAAAACTCAGGATGCGTCAACTGCGCTGCCATCAAACGGCCCAATGGGAACAGCGTCTGCTCCAAGCCGAGCAAAAAGAGGCCGAGACCCAGGACGACGAAAACGAAACCAACCGCAATTTTCTTGATGTTCGGTATTGGCCCGCCGATGACCAGTCTTTGAAACGCGAACAGAAATACGACAATCGGTAACACGTCGACGGCACTGTTGGCAACAAATTTCAAAATCGTAACGATCAGATCCATTGCATCACGATCCCGTATATGAGCACGAACAAAATTGGCGTCAATGAAGCGAGCGCAATGAGGCCAAAGCCATCAGTCATGGGGTTTCTGCCTCGCAAGGAACTCGCGAGACCAATGCCTAGTGCAGTGACCAGCGGTACGGTAACGGTGGATGTTGCGACACCGCCGGAGTCATACGCAACACCAATAATTTCTTTTGGTGCAATGGTCGTGACCAGGATGACCAGGGCATAGCCACTGATAATCATTAAGGGTAATGACCAATTGGCCAGAATTCGCAATACTCCCACAACCAGTGCAACACCGACAGCCAGCGCGACTGTTAAACGCAGACCGAGCGCGTAGCTTTCTTTTGCCTCTATGGTCAGGGCAATCGCTTTTGCCTGCGCTGCAACCTCGGCCGCCTCTGCAGCAACGGCGATCAACGCCGGTTCAGCGATGGCCGTGCCGAAACCCAGTAAAAAGGCAAAAAGGACCAGCCAAAAGACGCTGCCTTTCTTCGCCAGCGAATGCGCCAACCCCTCGCCGATCGGGAACAATGCCAGCCGCAGGCCGAATATGAAAAATGCGAGACCGATCACGACCAGGAGTCCGCCGCCGAGCAACGGCAGCAGGGCGGTAGCAGAGCCTTTTATGACAAAGACCTGGAATACACCAATGACCACAACGATCGGTAACAGGTCGCGAAAACTCGCCAGTGTGTCCGCAGCCAGTGTTATCAGCGAGTCCTTCAATTCAGTAAATGTCCTTCACGGTAGATGGACTTAGACGGTACCGCGTGCAGGGGCCAATGTAAAAACTTTGTAAATCCCCGATAAAACTCTTTACCAAAGCGTGTCTACGATCCGCAGTCCTGTCTCTGCAGAATAGTCGCTACTGAAATTACGACTACCGAAGGAGCAGGAATATGGCACTTATCAACCGCATTTCGCGGCTATTCAAAGCGGACTTTAACGCTGTTCTTGATCGCATCGAAGAGCCCGAGCAATTGTTAAAGCAGGCTATTCGTGACATGGAGGATGAGCTTGTTGCCGCCGGGCAGCGAGTCAGGTCTCGGACCCGGGAGCATGAGCTGCTGGGACAGCGCAGTACAGAACTCGAGGATAAACTCGTTGCGCTGGAGGAAGAGCTCGATTTGTGTTTTGCCTCCAGGAAACATGACCTTGCTCGCTCTCTTGTAAAGAAAAAACTCGAACGTCAACGGCTTTTGCAAAGACTTGCGTCGCAACAGACCGCCAATGAGAAAGACCTGGACAAGATGCGTGAGCAACTCGATGCAGATCACTCAACTCTCGAGGGACTGCAGCAAAAAGCAGAATTGCTCATGCAGCGAGGACCGAGCGACTGCGGTGTGGCAACCGATGACGCCTCCTGGCTGAAGAATGAATTTGTTGTCAGCAACGATGAGATCGAAGTCGCGTTCTTGCGAGAGCAACAAGCAAGGAGTGCATCATGATTCGACCGACATTTATCCAAGGCGTAGTGGTTGCGGCCATTTTAGCGTTTTTCGCATCGGCCGTGGTGGCGGTGTTCATACCGTTTGTGGGTGTTGGCACGATTACCCGCCTCGTCATCCCGGCACTGGGTCTTGCCTACCTCCTGTTCTTGTTCAATCGAAACAGCGAGCGAACTGGCCGAGTAACGACCATGGCTGTATGGGGCGCGATGACATTGATGACCTGGTGGTTCGCGCCGGCACTACCGTTCTATCTGCTGATACACGTCGGCGCCATCTGGCTGGTTCGTTCTCTCTATTTTTACTCTGGTGTATTGCCAGCGTTGATTGACTTTGGCCTGAGTGCACTGAGCGTGATTGTGTCGATCTGGGCCGTTTCGCGTACGGGCAGCGTGTTTCTTGCGACCTGGTGTTTTTTCCTGGTGGAGGCGTTGTTCGTCATGATTCCGCCGACAGTGAAGGGAACCCGTCAGCCACAAACTACAGCGCCGGCCGATATTGAGAATTTTGAACGCGCACGGCGCCAGGCTGACCATGCACTCAGCCAGCTCTTTACACAATAAATTTCATCCAAACTTATCTGACAGAGGATTGCATCATGAAAATCAAACTCCTGGGCATTGCCCTTTTTACGCTGACGCTGGGAGCCGTTGTTTACTACCCCACGCTGAATGCAAAGAACATCGATATCCCCACGCCAATCGAATTTACGGTGAACCAGAAACCGGTTATCGACGTTGTATTCGTTTTGGATACGACTGGCAGCATGTCCGGGCTAATCCAGACAGCAAAAGAAAAAATCTGGTCGATTGCCACGACGATGGCGTCGGCCCAGCAATCACCCGAGATCCGGATCGGCCTGGTCGCTTATCGGGATCGTGGTGATGCCTATGTCACCAAAGTAGTAGACCTTTCCGCCGATCTCGACTCGGTTTATGCGAAGTTGATGGATTTTCAGGCAGATGGTGGTGGCGATGGCCCCGAAAGTGTCAATCAGGCGCTATACGACGCTGTGCACAAAATGTCATGGAGCCAGAAAGACCAGGCCTACCAGGTTATCTTCCTGATCGGGGATGCGCCACCACACATGGATTACCAGGACGATGTCAAGTATCCGAGAATACTCGCATCGGCGGCTGAGCGAGGCATCATCGTCAATACAATTCAGTGCGGCGACATGCCAATGACCGTTGTTCCCTGGACGCAAATCGCAAATCTTGGCAATGGTAGATTCTTCCAGGTCGAGCAGGCGGGCGGGGCGGTAGCCTACTCGACGCCATATGATCGTGAGATCGCGGCGCTGTCGGCAAAACTGGACGATACGCGCATCTATTATGGAGATGACGAAGAAAAGGAAAAGATGGCGGCCAAGGTAGCGGCAACTGACAAGTTGCATGCGCTTGCATCACCGGCAACGCTTGCCAGGAGAGGTGTATTTAACGCCAGCGTCTCCGGAAAAACCAATCAGTTCGGCAAGAGTGAGCTGGTTGATGCCGTAGCCAGCGGCTCTGTGTCCATTGAAGATATTGAAGAGGATGAATTACCGGAAATATTGAAGCCGATGGGACGCGCAGAGCAAAAAGCGTATATCGCGGCGGTCACAGAGGAGCGTAACGAATTGCATCGCCAGATTCGCGCCCTGTCGTCGGATCGCGATGGTTATCTCAACAAGAAAGTTGCAGAGGCGGGTGGTCGAAAAGACTCGCTTGACCAGAAACTGTATGAGGCGGTGCGGGATCAGGCAGCAGCAATTGGACTCGAATACGAGGACGGTCCTGCATATTGATCGACGTGTTGTAGGGCAGGAAAGGGGTCGCATGCGACCCCTTTTTTATTGCCGGAAGTCGATATCCAATTCCGCAGCCACGTAGAAAATTGTAGCGTACGCCGCCGTCAGGTAGCGCATGTCTTCGGGAATGATCTTGTCAAACGTATCGTTGGGTGTGTGGTGATAATCGAAATAGGCGTTCGAGTTTTGCGAGAAATTTAACGATGGCATGCCGGCCTTACCTAATACGCTCATGTCTGATTGCCCTTTCGCGTCGTTGGCGTCGCTCCAGCTAATGCCGAGTGGCGCGATCAGTTTGTACATCTCGCGAACGACGGGCACGGTTTTCTCGCCCACACCCGAGGTGAGTGTGTGAATTCGCCCACCACCACCGTCCACTTCTGCACCCAGCAGGTGCTCATGTATGTCGTCTTTGTGTCTTTCATGATACGACAAGACGCCAACGTAGCCGATTTCTTCGCCCGCGAACAAGAGCACGCGAATACTTCTTCGTGGCCTTTGGTCCATCTGGCCGATGAGCGCGGCGGCAGCCATCATTGAGCCAACTCCGGCACCGTCATCAATGGCACCCGTCCCTTCACCCCAGGAGTCGACATGCGCGCCGAGAACCAGATATTCGCCGGATCCATCGCGACCGGTTATCTCACCGATGATGTTTGCGCTTTTGGCCGGACCGGTGATTTCCGAGGTCAGGTTCATTTTGAGCACCACCGGATTGCCCCGATTCAGCATCCTCTGGATCAGCATTGCGTCGGGTGGAGAGATTGCCGCTGCAGGGATTTTGCGGACATCTTCGAGGTAGCCATATCCGCTGCCAGTGTGGGCATAGCGATTCGTGTCGGTGCCGACGGAACGAATGATTATGGCTGCGGCGCCGCGTTTGGCAGCAACAACATGGCCTCGTCCGCGGGCTTTCGTACCTTCGCCATAACCGGCACTTGCCGATTGGCCCGGTTTTGGTTCGTAGTCCCGCATACTGTAGGAAACAAACGCGATCTTGCCTTTAAGACTGTCTCCTTCCGGCACTGCTTCCAGATCGGCAAAACTCTTGAACTCGACGATTTCGCCAACCAGGTCGCCTTGTGTGCCAATGCTGTATCCCAATGCCGTCATGACAATATTGTGCGGGTAGGGAGAGACAATTTCCGCGTTCGCCTCCCCTCTGATCCAGCCGCGCTCGAGGTCTACTTCTTCCGTCCAGACACGGTCAAAGCCCAGTTCCTTGAATTTGGCTTGTGCCCAGGCCACACCCCGTTTGTCGCCTTCGGTCCCGATGCGGCGTGGTCCCACTTCGGTGGTGAGCGACTCAACAATGTCCACCGACATATTGTCCATTAATGCGCGCTCGCGCAGCAGAACAGCCGCGTTCGCAACGTTCTTGGGGATGATCGAATAATCCACCTGGTGATCGCCAGGCGATTCGCCAGCGGCGGTCGCTGCCAGCAACAAGCCACCAAGGGCCAATGTAGTCATTTTTATTGTTCGTCTGACGGGGTTGATCGGGTGCATACGCCTACCTATCCTGTGTTATCGCAATATCGTTGTGGTTGCAGAGTTTGGCGCCCCGCGAGCGAAAATGCACGAATGAGGCGCGACAAAGGTTTTGTATGGCGCAACGGTCGCACAGCCCTGCTGTGGCCACAAGGTTCCTGTTGTGGGCATCGGGAGAGATTCATTGGCGTGTTGCATTGAAAAATGCTGTCAGGAATACTAAACAGGCTGCTAATTCCAACGATACCTGGACGAAATCATGAGGGCTCAAAAATGACTTTTCAGTTTGAAATTCCCGAGGTCGTGCAAATTGACGGTGTTGATGGTTCGCCGCATCCGCGTCTCATGGACATAGGCTCGGAAAAGTTGCGCCAGCAAGAAGTTTCGAAAACGAAGGGCATGCCGATCACCGAATTCAAGGGCACCAGCAATCCCTACATTGATTACGAAAGTATTGATCTCTTGCTGAGCCTGCAGCATCCGCGCTCGCCGGGCTACGACGAAATGTGTTTCATTATCATGGGGCAGGCCAAGGAACTGTTATTCAAGGCTGCATATTTCGAGCTTTACAATGCCCGCTTGAGGATTCGCGATGATGATTTGCCCAATGCCGAAATTTTGTTGGCCAGGGCCAAGAAAATAACCAAGCTCATCGTCGGGTTTTGGGATGTACTGGCTACGATTTCGACCGCGGGCTTCAACCAGTTCAGAGATTACCTGGACGTCGCTTCCGGACAGCAGTCGTTCATGTATCGTCATGTCGAATTCATACTGGGCAACAAATCCAGACAGATGTGTGCCGTTCACCAGAACGTGCCGCATATTTATCCCGCAATAAAAGAAAATCTTGAGTCACCAAGCATCTACGATGAAGTGCTCATGCTGCTGGCCAGGCGCGGCTACAAGCTGGCACCGGAGTGCCTCGACAGGGACTGGTCGGAAACCTACAAGCCCCATAGCAGCGTGGAAAAGGCCTGGCTGGACATTTACAAGGACGCAACCGCGAGTAATGACCTGTACATGCTGGGCGAAAGCCTGATCGAAGCGGCGGATCTCGTCTCACAGTATCGTTGGCGGCATTTTGTCACTGTCGAACGTATTCTTGGGTTCAAGCCGGGAACCGGAGGATCTGCCGGGGTCGCGTGGCTACGCAAGGTGGTCGATCATCGATTTTTTCCGGAGCTCTGGTCAATTCGCAGCGATTTGTAAGTATTGTCAATCAATGTGGCGAGTCCATGTTTCTGTTCGCCCAAGCCATGACCAACCAATGTAGCCCCGGACTTCCAGCGTATTTGCATCGACCAGCTGCAGTTTGCACTTGTAGGTCTTGCCACTGTTCGGGTCATAAATTGTGCCTCCTTTCCACCTGGATTCACCGTCCGGTCTGAAGCCCTGCATTATTGTCAGGCCGAGTAGCGGCCGGATTCGCAGTGCGGGGTCAGGGTTAAGATCGTCTTTCCGCCCAGGTTCCTGGTGCTGCGGATCCAATGCGGATCCGGCAATGGACCCTATCGGCCCTGCGTCGCTCATCCGAACTTCAATCAGCCCATCGCCGTCAGCAGAGAGCCACGTGCCTTCGATGGAACTGTAATCAGCGCGTGTCTCCACTGCGAAACAGATCAACAAGACCAGGAAAATCGCGCAACGGATCGGTTGGGTCACATGCAGGACTTTGTCTGCATAGCTGATCATGGTTATTCGGTACGGCCTGTTTCAAGCGCAAAAAGTTCGGCCAGTAGCGCGCTCCATTCAGCGTATTGCTGATCCACCCAACCCTCCAGTTCCGCTACACGAATTTCCATTTTTTCGATCGTGGGGCCTACCTCATTATTAAAACCGTCGGCCCAGCTCTCTTGTTCCTGCTCGGCAATTCTGGACCACTTGTAATTGTCGTAGGCTGACCTAATTGCTTCAAAACTGCCTTTGGGCGCATCGGTTTTTACATTCTCCAGACGCCTTGTTTCGTCAAGTTGATATTGTGTGAATTTTCGCCGATAGCTGCGCCACAATTCATAAATTGAGGCTATTTCCGCGTGCAATTCCTGGAACTTGGTATCGACGGCATCGGTAATTAAATACTCGACACCGCGTATTCGACCCAATCGTTCAAGCATCGGATCGTTTTGTGCGGGCAGGCGATCGATTGTGAAAGTGCCATCCGGATTAGCACTCAGGTATTCGTCGAATGCTGTCGGTACAAGTTGGATGGCATAACGCAGAAAAGAGACGTCAACGATTTCCGCAAGCGCTTGTTCATCGAGCAACGCACGGGCCGCTTCGAGATCTGCTCCTATTTCCGCGTATATTTCCTGGTAGCCAATAGCGGCGGGTTCCGCCTCTCCCTGCGCTGCAATGACTGTCGTCGCCCCCGTGTAGTTCCTGGTAAACCACTCACGGCCACTTGCGTCGGCAGCCCTGATTTGCAACTCCAGAATTTCGCCATTGGATTTGATAATAGTGCCGGACACCAGCAATTCAGCGGCGATATCGGCCGCGGGCACAACGCGGACGGCACCCCACTGGGATGAGTCGACAAGCACCTCATGCAGGACAAACGGCAGATAAAGTGCTTCGATTTTTCGAATTCGAGGGAATACCTGCAAACGACGATGTGTGGAAGCATCCGCCGGTATGCCCGGATCGAAAACTGCTATCGAAACGTTGAGCTCTGTTGCGTTGCGAGAAAGTCCGTCGGCAGCCGTGTTTTCCGCAGAAACCAATTGCGCAATGGCCTGTTGAAAGGAAGGGATTACCATCAGGCCTGTGAGCAGAGCCGCCATTGATATCCGGCTAATAGTGAGCGATCGGGTCATGGTCAAAGCTCGCCCGTGCTGCATACCCTCTTCATACTGAGAGTCTCAATGCAATTGAATTTTCCGACAAACGGCTCATATTTTCTGTAGTAGCGATTCAGAGTGAATGGCACCCTGGATGCGCTCGAGGCGGCGGTCGTTACTACGCGTAGACTTTCGCCATCCGGCGAAATTTTGTAACGGTGACTGATGAGCAAACCGTCCGGAAGTACCAGGTGAGTGACAAATTGTTCGCCCTCCCAGCCGCAGACTTCAGCACCGTATTCGGTCACCGCGCCTTGTGCAATGCCATCGTAAAATTCACATAAGATCGCGAAATCATCTTTTCTTTCGACGATTATTTCGTGCTCTGTTTGCGAAATTTTGAAAACATCCAGCCTCGTTATTATTTCTGTCAGGCGTGCGAGCGCTATGAGAGAGGCTCCGTCCTTGGTCGAACTTAGCGCCCTGGGATTGCGCCATTCCTCATATCTGTCGTAGTTGCGCCTCGACCTCGATTGATTCAGCTGACGAAAAGCCCTGTTCAGCGCCTGGTTAATATTGTCACCACGCAAGTAGTCTCTTTCCCAGGAACCATCGAGGTTTGCGGGCAGGTCTCCTTCATAGTTTCTGATTGATTCGTCAATCACGGGCTCGCTGGAGCAATTGGCGATGATCGCGCACAGAACTATCCCACTGAGCAATCTCGAAAAGCGTTTTACTTTGTCCAGCATTTGAATCAGGTCGCTGTTAATTCGGGAACATCAATTGGAATTGAAGGCGTAGCGCCCAATCCCCGACGATAACGGGTTTCTCTGCGTTGTAATAAACCTGCACATTGTTTCTGAACCCATCAAACCTACCTTGTTGGACTACTAGATATCACAGGCATACTGAAGGCGCAATGAATTGGCATCTTGTCTGCTATACGCCAGGCAGGACTTGCTGAGGTCGCAAATACCGATACAGGGATGAATTCGTTGGTAGCAGCCTGTACTATCTGCAACGTCAAATTCTCAATCAAACAAGGTGTTTTCTTGCAGCACGGTTACCGATTGCGACTCGTCGCGAGCCTCGTCCTGGGGGCCATGCTATCCCTGGCCGCGAACGCTCAATTACCTCCTCCGATTAATCCTGAGGACCTCTTGTCCGATGCCTATAGCGGAAAGAGCTATTCCCCCTATGCCGGACGTTGGTTCCCAACCTTTCCGCTGTGGGGCGATACTCACCTGCATACCGGTTACTCGTTTGATGCTGGCGCATTCGGTGCCACGCTTCGACCGGAGGACGCCTATCAGTTCGCACGTGGGGACGAAGTGATTTCCTCGGGAGGGGTGCCCGTAAAACTTTCAAGGCCGCTTGACTGGCTGGTTGTTGCAGATCATTCGGACAACATGGGCTTTTTCCTGGATCTCAAGGCGGGAAACCAGGAAATTCTGGCGGACCCCATAGGAAAAGATTGGTATGACCGAATTCAGGCGGGAGAGGGCGCCGGGGTTGCCTACGAGATGATTGGCCTGTTCGCGAATGGCAATTTTCCGGCATCCCTGATGTATTGGCCGAATACAAAGCCCTTCAAGAACGTTTGGGAACGCACGATAGATGCTGCGGAAGAATACAATGACCCCGGCCACTTCACCGCGTTCATCGGTTATGAGTGGACATCGCTTGTGACGGGAAACAACATGCATCGTGTTGTGATCTATCGTGATGATGCTGACAAGGCCTCGCAAATGGTGCCCTATACGACGTATCCGCCGTATGGTAGCCCCAATCCTCGAGACCTGTGGAAATGGCTCGGCTCGTACGAAGAAAAAACCGGCGGCGATATTCTCGCCATTGCACACAATGGCAATCTGGCCAACGGCATTATGTTTCCGCTTCGTGAACAATACGATGGCAAGCGACTCGACAAGACCTACGTCAACGAACGTATCAAGTGGGAGCCTCTTTACGAAGTCACGCAAATAAAAGGCGATGGTGAAGCACATCCGTATTTGTCGCCCGAGGACGAATTTGCCGACTACGAGACCTGGGACATCGGTAACCTGGACTCAGTTCCGACGGTCAAAACGGATGACATGCTCGCGGGCGAATACGCTCGTGAGGCACTCAAAAACGGTCTCGCGATCGAGAAAAAACTCGGCACGAATCCCTACAAGTTCGGCATGATCGGCTCCACTGATTCTCACACGGGATTGGCGACGGCACAGGAAGATAATTTCTTCGGCAAGCATTCTGCGGCGGAACCGAAACCAGAGCGAATGAACCATCCGTTCCTGAAGAACGAGAAAGGCACGATCATGGGCTGGGGAGTTGTTGCGTCCGGCTTGGCGGCAGTTTATGCCACGGATAATTCGCGGGAGTCGATTTTCGACGCGATGGAGCGCAAAGAGGTTTACGCAACCACAGGGTCTCGCATGATGGTGAGATTTTTTGGCGGTTGGGACTACTCGGATGCTGATATGAATAACCGTAATCCTGCATTCGCCGGCTACGAAAAAGGTGTACCCATGGGTAGCGATCTTCGTGCCCGTACCGGTAATGAATCGCCCAAATTCATGATTTATGCATTGCGCGACCCTATTGGCGGCAATCTCGACCGAATCCAGGTTGTTAAAGGTTGGCTGGACGATCGCGGAAATACGCACGAAAAAGTGCATGACGTTGTCTGGTCCGGTGATCGTGCACCTGATGCAAACGGCAAGCTCCCGGCAGTGGGCAATACGGTAGATGCGTCTACAGCCAACTACACCAATACGATAGGTTCTCCGGAATTGGCGACCGTATGGACCGATCCCGGTTTTGACCCGGAGCAGGAAGCGTTTTACTACGCACGGGTCATAGAAATTCCGACCCCTCGCTGGTCAACCATTGAAGCGTTCCGATTCGGTATGCCTATTCCGGAAGGCGCGCCGGTGTCGACACAGGAACGAGCTTACACAGCGCCCATCTGGTACACGCCTTGAAGAGACCAGCGAAGTCACCAAAACCCGGCTTCATGCCGGGTTTTTTCCATGGAAGACCAGGGATCGGTTATCCGATGGGAAATAGTGACGGGCTACAGGCAAATAACGGGCAATGATTTCTATCGATAAATTTGATCAATCGGTAAGGCGGCTAGTGGCTGTTGTGCTGCTACTGGCCTCTATTGAGGCCGCCAGCCAGGAGGTCGCAGAGATACCATTTTCCAGTGCTCCCGACGGGACAGTTGCCCTGGGGGGCGGCATCCGCTTCGGCCAGGGCCTTTACTTCGAAAGCGATAATGACGAGCTGAGAACCAGGGACCTGATTCCACTGTACCTGTACGAAGGCAAGTATGTTTTTGCCCATGGTACAGCAGGCGGTATTCATTTTATCAAGAGAGATGCTTTTGAATTCAATTTGTACGCTCGTTACCGGTTCCAGAAACTTGACCCGGATAGAAACGAATTCTACGAGGGAATCGAAGAACGCGAGCAAACAGTCGATACGGGGTTGCAGCTCCGCCTGATGAAGCGCTGGGGCGAGGTTAATCTAACCTGGCTCACGGATACTCTGGACAAGCACAACGGCCAGCAAATTCAGCTTAGTTATCGATACCGGCTGGAGGCGGGACCGTGGTCACTGTCGCCGTTCATCAGCTGGAGTTGGCAGGATGACGACCTCACGAACTATTACTACGGTGTAAGTGAAGATGAAGCACGACCGGACCGACCGGCTTATATGGCGAGGGAATCCCAATGGGTTTCGTTTGGACTCAATAGCGCGTGGAGACTGACGGACCGGGTCGAATTATTTGCAAATTTCGGGTTTGGCGGCACCGACTCCAGCGTAACCAACAGTCCACTCGTTGCAGAAACCGGTATGGCGACCGGATTCGTTGGCGGCACGTATATTTTTGGCAATGCCAGGAAAGCTGACTACATAATGGACCCGGAAAGATTGGGCGAATGGTCATGGCGCGTGAATTACGGCTACCAGGCCGATGGCAATATCGTGAGCGAAATCGATCAGGGCGATTTTAGCAAGAGCAGTTTTGCAGACACCAATATTGCGGGCGTTACGCTTGGGAAACTCTTAACCGCCGGTCCACGAATTGATTATGTCGGCAAGGTAGCACTTTTCAGGCACTTTGAAGAAGACGAAGGAAACGGTAATTTCAATTCTATAGCGGCGTATGTCCTGGCAAGAGGAAAAGGATATTCTCCGTGGAGCAAAGAAGAAATATTTCGCTGGGGTTTTGGTTTCGGCATGTCGTACGCCGAAACTGTGCCTATTGCTGAGCAACGGAAACAAGCATCAAAAGGTGAAAAGATCTCGAAATTTCTGAATTACCTGGAAATGACGCTCGACTTTCCTTTACGTCGAATATCGAAAGCGCGTTGGCTGCAGCGATGTTATGGCGGCATAACCCTGGTTCATCGCTCCGGAATTTTTGGCTCCTCTGATTTGCTGGGAGACGTCTCCGGTGGGGCAGACTGGATAACGGCGCACCTGGAGTGCACCCGATGACAATCACATACAATGCCCGCCGATTGGCTGCCACGGTCGTATTAATTGCAACACTGATAAGTTCTCCCTTTTCTGCCGCCCAGTGGCAGGCCGAGCCAAACGACAAGTTGCAAGTCGCGGCGCAGTCCGCCATCGAGAGAATAAAAAACAAAATTCCCAGGAGCGCGAGCTATTTTGAACATGCCTGGGGATTCGCGATTCTGCCCTCGGTTACCCGATTTGGATTCGGGTTTGGTGGGGCATACGGAAAAGGGTTGGTTATCGAAGGCGACACCCTGATTGGCAAAACCGGATTCTGGCAGTTCACCTCCGGTATCCAGGCGGGTGTACGCAATTTCAACATGATTGTTTTCTTCAAGGACAAGGATGCACTGGAGAAATTCAAGGCCCGGGAGTTACAGTTTTTGGGTCAGGCGGGACTCGCGGTCGCGACCGCCGGCATCGCGGGTACTCCGGCATTCAATGATGGTGTCGCCATCATTACGGCAACACGCTTGGGCTTGATGGGGGAATTTACAATTTCGGGTGCGAAGTTTACGTACAAGCCGTTTCCCCAGGAATAATCATGCGGAAGCGCTCGGCCTGCACAAAAAGCCGCTTGCCGGCCCTGGTTCTTGCAATACTCATCAAGAGTCCGGCGTCTGCGGGTGAAGTTCCTGGCATGCCACCGGCGCTATTACCGCTGTTCGAGCGTGATTTCGCACTGACTTTAAGCAACGATTTCCTGGGTGCAGGGGGCGTTGTCGACGACTTTCGGACGCAACAAGTCATAGCCACGTTGAAGCTGAATCAGAAGTGGTTGGCGATCATTGATCACAGTATCTTAACCTTCAAAGATACGCCTTCACCGGGGCGGCTGGATCAGGTATCTGCATCATTGGGCTATCAACTGATCGATAATGAAATGGTGCATGGCAGGGATCAACTGACCATCGGCGGTGGCATACGAAGCGCGGGTGACTATGCCGGCGAGAAAATCCAAAACGGGTTTCATCGGCTGGTCGGCAGCGACATCGAATCGATGCCGTATGTTGATACAGACGATGTGAGTATGACCGCCTGGTTTGAAGCGCAACGCTACCGGGAATTGGGAAAATTCAAAGAATGGAGAACGGGTTACTGGTTGCGAGCCGGTTCGCTCCTGACCTCGGATGGGCAATGGGATAGTGTGGCAAGTGCGACGGCCGTTGTGAGTAAGGGGCCAATCAGCCTTTGGTTGGGTTTTCGTCGCGACTGGCGTAACGGATACGATGCCGATTTTGTTCAGGTTGCGACAGCGCAAGCCGAAGATGACGGTGCAATCGTCTTCGGGCTTCGCTTCGGCGCGCTCGTGCTCGAAACGACACAACAGTTGAACAATGATGCGTCGTATGGGCAACTCAGTCTCGTATCCTCCGGATTCCGTGGCGAAGACTTAGGCTTCGCCGACCCGCGAGGCAGCGTTGAGGTCGGTTTGCTCTTTCCGGATGTCCAGGTCCAGCTTGTCGGCAAGCTACGGAGCAATATCTTCATAACCGGCGCCTCCGCGTGGCGCCAGTCCGTGTTCGTCGACATGCGGTATGGCGAGCCGCAGTTCGGGAGTGAAGAATCACAGTATCTTCACAGCCAACAAATTGGCGTCGGCGTGGAATGGGAGCGAACACTAAGTCAACATACCCAATGGGCCAGCTTCTACGGATCATTCGGTGCTGGATGGCGAGAAGAACAACTTATCGAAGAAGGTGGATTCGCGAATTCGATATCCGACACAGTCGGTCGAACCGTGATAACAGCCGGCACCGGTCTGCGCCTGAATACGGCATCATTGGGCCGAAATTGGAATTATCGGCTGGAGCTTGGCCTGACTGGCTGGCTCCCGCTGGACGAGGCCCGAGTAGATCTCAATGGCGCGCAATACTCATTACAAAAACCCGCGCTGGCGCTTGTTCTGGGTATGACATTTGATTACTCGCCTGACTTGTAGTTCTTCATGTGCGAACGGATAATGCGTGCAACAATCGGCAATTGGTTGACAATTCTAGCCCTGTGAAACAGTGCAGCTGACGATGCAAAAAGGAAATTCATTTATTCGCGGAGCGACCCTCGCTTGCGTTCTTCTGTGGACTGCAAGCGCTGCTATTGCAGGTCCAGTCTACCAACCCGCGGGCGCAAACCTGACCTATGGTGACGTAACCCACGGGCAGCGAGTTCAGTCCGCTTCCGGCAATCCCGCGGCGGCAGCGGCCGATCTTGCGCGTTCGAGCAAGAAACGGACGCGTGGTACCGTCCTTTCTCTCGCTGTCGGTCTCGAATATGGAAACGTTCAGAATCTGTTCGACTTCTATGACAAAGTGACGTTGGCGTACGAGCCGAGTGACCCGGGAATTGGCGGCGGACCCGGCCAGGATCCCGGTGACAAACCCGACGGTGGTATAGACCTGGGTGACATATGGGATTCGCTTGATCCGGATTTCCAGGAAACTATTAATGCAGTAGCGCGCGAGGTAGTTGCGCAAACGGTGCTGTTGGCAATCATAAAAGATGAAGGTTATGGCAAAGCCTGGGTCGCTGCCGATGCTCCATTCGTGCTGGGGGCCGAGCACTTCGGCGGGACCTGGACATACGGTGTGGATTGGTCGGGCACTTCGAAGGCATTTGGCCTTGTCCAGCCGATCGATTTCGATGAAGATGCCGCGCGCCAGGCGCTGGAGGATTGGTTCAATCTCCTGCCAATTGACCGCCCGGTCCAGTTTGAGTTGAGCGACGACGTACTGTTGGCGATCGAGCCTGTGACCGATGCGGTGAGATTCGCGATTGAAAATGACAGCTCGATTGTTTCCAAGGCATCGCGAACGACGGAACTGAATATCGGCTACAGCCGTAACGCGTGGACCCATGAGAAGGGAAGTCTTTATCTCGGCGCCGAAGCCAGATTGTATCTAATGCGCTTGTCGCGGCTCAGTGTTCGATTTGGCGATATTACGGATTCCGAAGAACTGTTCGACGCGATTCGCGACAACAATTTCAGCAATGACAATCGGATTGGCATCGATATCGGTGCGTTGTGGGTCGGCGAACACTACCAGTTTGGTGCGCAGCTCACTAACGTCAATGAACCAAAATTTACCTTTCCTGACGTTGATCTGGCCCCCTATGTCGATGATCGGATTATCGGTCTGTTGCAAAAAGATCAGAGCTACACGATGGATCGGCAATTGAAGTTTGAAGCATCGCTGTTCACCAATGACCGAAGCTGGTCAACCCACATTGGCTTCGATGCGGATTCGGCGACAGATCCTATGGGTGATGACTTTCAGTGGCTGACCTGGAGTGCTGGTTTCCTGACGGAAAGTTGGTGGATACCCGGTGTACGCATCGGGTACCGGCAAAACCTGGCAGGCACTGAAATGAAATACGCCAGTATTGGTGTGACGGCATTCAAGATCGTCAATTTCGATCTCGCGTCCGCTCTGGACACGGTTGTTATTGATGGCACAAAATTGCCACAAGGAATAATGTTCAGTCTTGGCTTTCAACTCGCCTGGTAGTATTTTGAGCTGAACTAACGCTCGATTCGATAGATGATATCGAATCCGGACGATTTTTCGCCGGAGGTTGCCTTGACGCCAAATCCCTTTGAAAGATCGTATCGGGCGCTGATAATGTTCTCGTTCTCAAACAGGCCAATGCCGTAACTGAGGAAGAGTTTCGGTGTAATGTAGGTGCCGAAATCGACGGCCCCAACGCCTTGCTCATAGTCGAAGTCGCTGCCAGTTATCAGCAATGTCATAGCGCGCTCTTCGGTAGTCGCCGGTTCGGTGTATGGCTCAATGGTTTGTCGCTGCGCGGTGCCAGTGACGAGCATACCGGCTCGCTTTATCTGCGAGTTGCCATAAATTTCGCGTTCAGCGCGCAGACGGATTGAGGGATTGTTCGCTGGTGTGTTGTCAAATTGAATAATGCCCTCGGTAATTCTAAGCACCTGCCCAAGGACCTGCACGTCACCAGTCAGATCATACCGCCCGTCTGCCGACGGCAACGGGTCGCCGGACCAGCTGAATATGGCATTACCGGTCAGTGAGGCTTTGGCGATATCGAGGTCGATGACGACGTTGTCGCCAAATCCCACTTCAAGTTGGCCGAATAGTTTCAATTGATTTTCATCGTCCCGAATAGTCTCGTCATCCGGTAATGCTCCGGCAACAATCATTACATCGCTGCTTTCGGAGACTCGACTGGCAACGAGATTGTGTGGCGTGATGGATGCACGTGGAATGAAAACACTGCCTTCCAAATGAAGCGATTCGCCATCGAAGTCTATTTGAATATCCGTATTTGCAATTGCCTGGAGATCAGGAACATCGATTACCGTGAGATTATTACCACGCAGCACAATTTCCACGCCTGTTGCCGCGGTATTTCGATAGTCGGCACGCGTAGTAATTTCTGCACGGCCTTCACCGGCCAGGAAATGGCCCACAAGTTCAATGCTCCTGTCAGGATGAAGGTTGCCGGTTACCTGTATGTCATTGAGCCTCAAACCGAGAGGCAAGTAAGTCAGATTGCCGTTAACAATCTCGAACTGCCCTGTCAGTACAGGATCTGCCAGAGTGCCTGCCAACGAAAATTGGGCATTCAGTCTGCCAGTCGCATCATCGACCAGTTGTGTAAAAGCTGTGGCGACACCGATGTTTGCCAGGACAATTTCCACTGCGCCTTCGACGCCACTTTCACGGCCCAATGAAACATCATTTACTGAAAAGCTTCCGCTGATGTCGCCTGTACCAGGCATCGGCAGTTTGAGGTTTCCATCACGCAGCATTCCCTCCCGAACATTGAATGTGAAACTACCAGGACCCGTTTCGACAACAACACCCGAACCACCAAGGTCGCGGAATGTTCCTGGTGTCAATCGAATATCGGCGTTGCCGGTCGCCAGGGTACCTGGTTTTTGATTCCAGGAAATTGTGCCACCGATGCGCTGATCGAAATCGAGATTGGTAGCAGCGAAAGCATTAACGAGTCCGGCAGGGATGTCGTTGAAGTCAATGCGAGTGTCAATCGCGCCACCCGATTCCCATGACCCTCTGGCACAAAAGTAGGGTGCAGGCGACTCGCCAATGCAAAACCGCTGAATGTTCAACGACTGTGCGGATAAGGTCAGAGCCGTTGTGTCGACGAGAGAGGCCTCGTCCTCACCATCAATGAAAAACCGAAGAGTATCCAGAGTGCCAGTCCAGGGCGACTCATCTGCGCGATCCCAATCCTCGAAATTCCCGCTGATGCCGATCTCGGCATTCACACCGTGCGTTTTTGCCTTGAGTGTCAGCACCTGTTCTGTGCCTGAGATATCGGCTTGCAGCTCAATGTCGCTGATTGTCTGGTCGAAGAGGGTTAACTCGTCAACGCTAATCGCCGTATCAATGAGAGATGTTGCGCTTGGCTGATCGGTTACCTGCAGGCCGCGAATGCGATAACCCTGGTACCCGATTTCGTCACTTGAAGCGTTAATGTGCAGGTAGGCATTATCAGCCGCGAGCGACAGGCGGCCCGACGCATTGAATACGCCGTAGGAGTCGTCCAGGTAGTGTCCAAGATTGTCAATTTGTAAATCAAACATCAGGCCATTTGTTCCATAGAGAGAGCCATCCAGCGACACAGATGATTGTCCGTGGCGAACACTTATTGCGGTGGCCAATAACTCATCGGGGGCAATATCTATCCGGCCACTCGCATCCAAAGGATCGCCGCGTAAATCGCCACGGAAATTATCGAGAGTGATTGCCAGCCGCAGCGGGCGCAATTGACCACTAGCGGCGACGTGGCCTGATATTGAGCCCGGCCACTCAGTAAGCAACGATCCGACCGAAATGTCTTTCAGTTCGAGCGCTGCCTCGAGTTGCTGATTTCCTGTCCAGGAATACTCAACCTGCCCTTGTAAATTACCGCCAAGAACGCTGCCTTCTTCGATTTTGAGGGATAAATTTTCACGATTACCACTACCCTCGACGACGAATTGACCGGTCCCGAATTCGACTGTCGTTAGCGACGATTGTCCGGCGATTCTCCAGTCGTCAAGCGCTCCTGAAACCAAAACAGAGCCACTCTCGCTTGCGAAATGTGGCTGGGTCAAGCCAAGTGGCCATTGCACCCGACGCCAGGCCAGCTTGCTCTCAACATGGTTTGAAGCCAGATCGATATTCGCATCGATTCTAACTTCTGTATCCCTGCCGATAAGATGAAGTACGCCACTTTCAAGCAGTAATTGGTTCTCCGTGAACAAAAATTTTAAATGACCGGCGACTTGTTCAGAACTCGGCCACTCAGCAAGGAATTCCGTCGGCGTGAAACGAGCAAGTTGAACATTGGTCACGATGCGCCACGGCTCAGTCAATTTGGCGTTGGCTGTCGCCGACAATGCAATGTTGGCTCCATCGATGTCGAACGACGAGAAATCGACCGATTTCGCCGTAGTGGTGCCGGCCATGCTGATTGAAAGGCGCTCGTAGCCTGCCGGGTGCACTTGGAGCGTCATATTCCAATGGTACTCATTGATATTGCCGTCACTGGCCAGTTCAAGAGATTCGATCAAAAAGTGTTGCCCATCGTCAGTCTCCATTTGGTAATTCGGAACGGAAATTGACAAATTCCAGGACACTAATCCAAGTAAATCGCTCACCGTGCCATGCAATTGTCCATCAATTCCTCGCGTGTCCACCACTAGCGACACTGAACCCAAATCGCCAGTGGCCGATACACGGGCGTCCAGCACCTCGTTCAGACCAGTGGCCGTAGTCGATAGCTGTAACTGATTCGATACCTCGATGTTGAATGGTGGCCAAAGCTCAAGAGACCCAACGGCATCAGCGGATCCCTCCGATGCGGTAACGTGAAATTTGTCGAATTGAAGCTCGTCTTGCCAATTTCCGGCGATCTCAATTTTCGAAATCTCAATTGAACGATCTTCGAGCAGCCCGTCGACTGTTGCATTATTGATTTGCAGATCAGTTATCAAAACCTCGAATGGCAGCGCCAGACCTTCAAGCACATCAGCGAGAGCCATCGACTCGGTACCGTCACCGACATCCGCAGGAGACAAGCTGACTTGTACCGAATTGATACGCAGCACTCTTACTTCGAGCGACAACGGAAGGATATCAAGATCGATCGCTACATCGATGCTCTCCGCCGAAGCCGAAAAACCATCTAATTCAAGAACAACGCCAGTTATGGAAACGCCACGACCAAGGTCGCCCGTGATTGATTGTGCAGCCAGGTGGCCGGGCACCGAATTTCGCGCTTTGGACCAAAGCCACTGGGCACCGGAGTCAGTGTGCAGCAACCAGAACCAGGCGGTCAGTATGCCGAATAGGGACAAAACCGTGACTGGAAAAAGGAATCGCCAAAGTCTCACAAGAGTGGCGTCCCAATTGTAAAGTGTAAGTGCCAGGGTTTTCCGGTGAAGTCAACGGCTTGCGCAACGTCGATTCGAATAGGCCCGGCGATCGAGTACC
>SMVB01241281.1_pt1 | contig 39594 bp, 34 predicted proteins | sample 2456461 | NCBI WGS metagenome assembly SMVB01 (sample SAMN11095934, study PRJNA526329) | marine sediment metagenome | biome: Marine sediment; feature: Surficial sediment; material: Deep marine sediment; isolation source: Hadal surficial sediment | place: Pacific Ocean | collected 2014-05 | depth...
AAGCCCGCCACCAGAATGACCACCGGGCTGCCGAAGCCAGCCAGGGCCTCGGTTACGCTGAGCACGCCGCTGAGCATGAGCGCCAGTACCACCAGCAGGGCCACGATATCGAAACGAATGCGGTTGCTGGCCATCGCCACGCCGGCCGCGATAATTAACAGAAATACGAATACAGTTTCACCGCTCACGGCGGACAGACTCCTTTATGGCGCGCGGCCCTCTGCCTGCCAGGGCCGCCATCGCGGATTAGCTCGCTGGCGTATACCAGATTGGCGAAGTGTAGGCGCGGTCCTGTAGGGTTGCCGGTACATTGTCCGGTCGGTCTATGTCGAAGAACGCCGCGTCATAGGTGGTCCAGCGTGGCGTCGGAATTTCCAGTATGCGTACATAGTAGAACGCGCTTTGCTGTGGATTGAAATCCGGGTCCTCCCAGTAGCCAGCTAGCAGCGGCGCACCGATGGTGTTGGTGTAGGTTGCATTTTCGATATCCACTGTGCTACCAACCGCTTCCCGGGCGCGCCCATCAGCGCCAATTTCACGGTCGCCAGAGACCGCTATATCATAAATTCGCTCATGGCTTTTACCCTTGTTATCGAGCCAGCCCTTAATGACCTGCAGCCGGTCCAGGTTGGCGCCATCGGGATCGCGTAAGGCGCGGATCATGAATTTCGGTGCCTTGCCTTTGGGCGCCGCGAACAACTCACCACCCATGGGAACGCCGCCCCCGTAGCCGCGCTCGGTAAAGTCATGCCGCGATATCTCATCCGCTTCGAAGTCCCAGCCGGCGAAGACGCGCACCCGAATGCGGGTGCCCGTGGTGGCGTACACTTCCCGGCGTTTGATAGCATCGAAAATCTCGCCGCGAGTGTTGTGCCGTGCCCACACCGCGGTCAGGCCGGCGGCGGATTCCTGTGAAGTCAATATTTGCAGGGCCGGATTGTCGGTGGGGATGACCTGGTTGTTGTGCCGATTGGCCGATGGCTCGGTGGCCATGTACTTACCGAAGTAGTTTTCTTCGCGGGTGGTGGACAGCGCGGTATGGGTATCGGAAGAGGCGGTCATACCAAACTTGTAGGGGTTGGCACCCAGTTTGCGTTCCAGTTCCAGGCCTGTTTTTAGTGCGGCACGGCCGTACTCGAACTTGAGCATCCACTCTTCCTTGGGGGCAGTCCCCATGATGTTGGAGACATCCCAGCTCTCGAAATTCGCGAATTCGTCTTCCGGGGAGAGCAGGGGATGCGTCTCCTCGTCGCCCTTGATCTGGCTGACCTCAATGGCGGGCTCCCAGCGCGCCCGTTTTTCGGCGTATTCGCGGGTCATACGCTTGCCACCAAATTTCTTGTCGCTGTACATCAGGCCGTTACTGAGGTTGCCGTTATGGGGAATGGCGAGAGCCTGGCCGCCGACCTTGTCCTCATACCTGGCCAGGAAATCCCAGAGGCCCTCGGGATCGACGCTATCGAACATGCCCCAGGGTATAATCGTGCTGGTCTTCTCAGCACCATCGCGAAGCACGACAACCCGGTGCAGGTTGTTGCCCTGGGGAGAAGAACTCCACTCAAAACCGGTCATGGCCGTAAAGCGGCCGGGTTCATTATAGGCCTCGGCCTTTTCCACAAACTCGATCCAGCTATTGCGCACGGCCTCGTCGGAACTGAAGGGGTTATCGCCTCGAATACCGCGCATGGCCACATCCCGGAACGCCTCAGTACGACCCTCCGGCCCGGAGTTAAATCGTTCGTGGATCCACCGACCCCAGGGCATTGCCAGCAGCAGTGGATCAGATTCGCGAATCATGCCCGCCAGACCCATGAACTCGGCGTGATCGGTGATCACCAGGTAATCCAGCGGGCGCACCAGTTGCACGGGCTGGCCGCTATTGGAGATCAGCTTTTCGCCGCGGGCAAAGCGATAACCGGCATCCACATCCAGTTTTGTACCGATAAGGCCGGCATCAAATGACAGCTCCGTATGGAAGTGCATATCGCCAAATAGCACCTGGTCCGGGTAATTCCTGCCGGCATAGGGTGAGTAGACACGCTGCTCGACAAAGTCCTCGCTGCTGACTTTGGGGGGAGAAGCGAGGGCCCAGCTGTGGGCCAGGGAAAGCACTGCAATACCGCAGGCAATAGCTCTAAATTGTTGCATGGTATGACGCTCCTAATCGTTGCAGAGAATATCCATAACCTGCCTGGCGACCTCTACTTCTTCAGGGGTCGTCGAGTCGATCAGGCGCTGCTTGGCGCCATCGCAGGCGCTGGCGTCTTGTTGCAATTCGTCCTCGACTTGCGCCATCACCTGCTCGGAAGTTGTTTGACACATGGCAGGATCCTTACGGCGCACGTTGGCGCCATTGCTGGTTTCTTCGACCAGCACACAATCACCGATGCGGATTTCGGTCTGGTCAGTGACTACCTGGATGGTGCTGCCTTCGCCGGTGCGAATCGTGTATCTCATGGCTGAGCGATCACCCTGGCGCCGGTTAGCCGAACCCCTGCCCAGTGCCGCGCCACCCAGTGCGGCGGCGGCCTGCCTGCCGCTGGACTGGTTGCGCGCCAGACCCCAGCCCAGGGCGCCACCGATCAGGGCGCCTCGGCCGGCATCGGAATCAAGCTGCACGCTTTCGGCACGTTCTACAATTCCAACGCTAATCCTGGCACTCTCGCCCGCTCTTTGGGCCAGCGCCGCGGGGGCTGTTGCGAGCAGGCTGAGGGAAAGTATTACTGCTGTTGATATACGCATCTTATTTCTCCATTAATGGTGCGGGACTACTCCGTGGAAAAAGGCCTATTTCTGGCCTTTCTCCACATAATGATCGTTCAGAAACTCGACCAGCTTGTCCGCCCAGCGGCCGAACATGCGGCGCGCCTCTGCCCTGTTGCTCACCCGGTTACTCCAGGTCATCATGCCCCCCCCCCGCCTGGCTGCTTGGCGGTCTGCGGCGCGTCCCAGAATATCGCCGGAGACGGAATCAAATAGCTCAATGTAGAGCGTGGCGGCACCGCCGGTAGCGGTGTAAGTACGCGACCGACCACCTCGGCGGAGATCCGGGGCGGTAATATCCAGATCGATAATGGCCGGGCGCAGCACCAGCACATCTTCGCCAGTCTCGGTCACGATCTCGAAACCCGCCGTCTCCAGTCTTTCGATGAAAACGTCCCTGAACAGGGCCGACACATCGGTCTTGATACGTTCTACGTCACTGGCCCGAAGGTTGCGCGTGCGGGAGCGGTTCTGGTTACGCTTCCAGTTACTGCGGAAAGATACGAAGGGGTCCAGAATTGCCACGCGTCTGAATACGCTAAAATCTGCTTCCGGGTTAATATAGGCCATTGCCACACGGGCGTTCTCTACCGGTACCAGGCCATCAAAGGTGATCTGCGCTTCATCTTCCGCAATAGCTACGGTAGCCGGGGCAAGCCCGGTCAAAAAAGCCAGGACAATCCCGGCCAACAGGGTTTTAGTGCTCATGATTGTTCTCCTTGCTATCAGCGACAGTGGTGTTCTCAAAGTCCTGCCCATTTTCATCGGCGAGGATGTTTTGCACAAAATCGTCAATACTTTGTAGTGATGTAAATCGCGCTGTTCTTCCGCTTGGAATGTGCTCAATGCGGCCACGGTGAATGCCGTCCTGCGGCTGGGCGGTACTGCTGAAGCGCAGCAGAAAAGTGCGGCGAGAGGGTAGGGACTCCTCTTTCATTAGATGCTCCTGCGGCGAGCTAATGGGGCTTGCCAGCCTACAACTCACGCCCGCGTTTGTGTCGGAAGTTGCTTAAAGTCTAGTCCAATTCCACCTGGAGTCTTGAAGGAGTCTTGAAATTTCTTTGAATATTAATGTTCTATCATTCGTGCGCGCCTGCATATTTTGCCTACACTTATGCGATGGAAGACACAACAGACAAGATTGAGGTCGCCGGACTGCGCCTGGATTTGCGCAACCAGCGCTTGGAACAACAGGGTCGCGTCGTTGAATTGAGACCCAAGAGCTGGGAATTGCTTAAGTACATGGCCGCGCGGCCGGCACAGTTGCTGGGCAAGGAGGAACTGGTGCAGGCGGTGTGGGGCGATACGGTGGTTACCGATGCCAGCCTCAACCAGGCTGTGCGAGAGCTGCGCAAGGCCCTGGGAGACGATGCCAGGTCGCCCCGCTATATCGAAACCGTGCATCGCCGCGGTTTTCGCTTCCTGGTGGAACCCGCTGGTGCAGAAGGCGCTATCGCACCTTTGCAAGTTGGCTCCCAGCTGTCAGGTTTGTTCGGTCGCAGTCAGGATATATCAACACTGAACGAAATTCTGGCATCTGCGATGGCCGGTCAGCGGCAGCTCTGTTTTGTGACGGGCGAACCGGGCATAGGCAAAACCAGCTTGGTGCGTGAGTTTCTCGGCAGCCTTGCGGAGCACCCTGCGGCGCGCCCACTGGTTGGCTGGGGTCAGTGTATTGACCAAATGGGTGAAGGCGAACCCTATTTGCCGATCTTGGAAGCGCTGGACCGCTTGGCGCGCGGACCTGCAGGCGCAGAGGTGCGTGAGCACTTGCGACGTTGTGCCCCCATGTGGCTAGTGCAGATGCCGTGGCTATTGCCTGCCGATCATGCCTATGACTCGCAATTATTGGCGGCAACCCCCACGCGGATGTTGCGTGAGTTCTGTATCTTCCTTGAAACGCTGGCTGCCGATACACCGCTGGTTTTGTGGCTGGAGGATTTGCATTGGAGCGACAGGGCAACCATAAACCTGTTGGACGCACTGTCGCGTCGTCAGGAATCAGCGCGTTTGTTGATACTGGTTAGTTATCGGCCGGTGGACGCTGCCATCCGCCACGCCCCGGTGCGTCAACTCAAGCAATCATTGTTACAGCAAGGTAAAGCTACTGAATTATCGCTTGAACTGCTGACCAGAGACGCCGTGGCTGAATATTTGGCATCCCGTGTAGAAGATGAGGGCTTGTTGGCCTCGCTAACCGGATTGATCTGCGAGCTGAGCGATGGCAATCCATTGTTTATGGTTACCCTGGTCGATTACCTGATTGCCAAGCAGGTACTGGTGCGCGGCGAGGGAGGGTGGAGCTTGCAGTCTTCGTTGGAAGCGATCCGCAAGACCAGTCCCCAGAGCCTGTTGGGAATTATCGAATTGCAGCTGGAGCAGGCCAGTGCACAGGAAATAGCACTGCTTGAAACCGCCAGTGTGCTGGGTACGCGGTTTCCCGCCCAGGCCCTGGCGGGAATGTTGGAACAGGAACTCGACAGCGTGGAGTTGGTCTGCGACCAACTAGCCGAACACTACCAGTTCCTGGTAGCTACTGGCTCTGTGGAATGGCCCGACAATAGCGTAGGGCAGGGTTACCTGTTCTTACACGACGTTTACCGCCGGGTTTTGTATGACCGGCTTTCGCCGGCCCGGCGCCAGCACCTGCATCTGCTTGCCGGTAGAACTATAGAAGCGGGCTACCCGGCACAGATTGATGAGGTGACAGCAGAGCTGGCCCTGCATTTTGAGATCGGACGCAATCCGCAGCGCGCTGTCTATCACCTGCGACTGGCAGCGGAGCGGGCACAGCAACGGGCGGCGGCGGGCGAGGCGGTTGGCTACCTGAACCGGGCCTTGCTGCAAGTGGCAGAATTTCCTAATAGCGTCGAAAGCGAAGAATGTGAACTGGAGCTGCGCTTGTTTTTGAGCCGCGTACTAATTACCGCGGTGGCCTACACTGGAGTAGAACCGGAGCAGAATCTGCAGCGCGCACTGGAACTGTGCGAGCATCTCGATGCCTGGGACAGCGAGCATATCCTTTTAACGCAGCAGAGTCTTTCACTACTGCTGCAAGGTGATATAGAGGCTGCGGAGCACACACTCGCTCGCGCCAGAAAAACGCTGAAAAGCATAGACGATCCGGTTTTATTGTCCCACGAACGGGTCGTCTCGGGCATCAGTGCCCTGGTTAGGGGCCAACTCCCTACAGCAGAGAAGCGCTTCAAACACGGTGTCGAGTTGCTCGCGGACGTCGACCTAAGGGAATCGGTGCGATTATTCGGCCATGATAGCGCATCGGGGGCGCTGGGCTTTTCAGCCCTCTCTGCCTGGGTAATGGGTCGGCCACAGGAAGCGCAGCGCCGTGCAAAACTAGCCCTGAGCAGGGCCGAGTCAATCGGTATCCCGCAGGTGCAGGCGATCGCGTTGGACCTGGCCCTGTCGGTGGAGCACCTGCGCCGTGATGTAAAGGCGGCGCGCCCGCTGGCTGATGCTCTAGATGCCTGCCTGGACAAATACAGTGTGGAATATCCCTATTGCCGCCCCATCTGCTCGCGCAACTGGCTACTGCTGCAAACCGGCGATTCCGTTGCAGCGATGGCCAGTATGCGTCGGGATATCGAAAATATGGTGACGGCGCGGGCGGGCCTCTTCTTTCCGCTGATGTACATCACCATGGCTGAAGCCTGTCTCGCGGCGGGTACAGTGATGGATGGACTGGAAGCTATCGACAAGGCCTTGTTGATAACCAGCAGGGGCGAGCGGCTACTGGAAGCGGAAGTCTGGCGGCTCAAGGGTGAATTATTGCGTCTGGATGAGAAACACGAACAGGCGGAGCAGTGTTATCGAACTGCATTGACAGTCGCCGACGAGCAGTCTGCACTGGCTTTGGAATTGCGCGCGGCAACCAGCCTCGCCAGGCTACAGCGCGATACCGGCCTGGCAGCTGATGCTGGCGAACGATTGCAAAACACCCTTGATCGTTTCACAGAAGGTTTCGACGATCCCGACCTGCGTGATGCCCGGGAACTTTTGACCGAATGAATTCGGTCTTGCGGCCGGGTTGGTTGAGTCTGGCGGGCGGTCATTTATCGCGCTGCGTAAAAAAACCCCTGGTTTGAAATGGCTCCGGGCTAAAGGATTTTCCGGCACTGCGGAGTGTTCGTTTGAGGACAAAATCGAAAAGCAGGGGATTATATTCTCGAATGGTTGAGAGCGTTTCGGCCTCAGCGGACTGGATATAGCCGCTGCGTTCCATTTGCTGCAATGAAAAAAGCGGTAAGATGCCTGGTAGCGGATAGTCGGAGCCGTTCAGCAGGCGAGGGTGCCAATCGTCGCGCCTGAGCAGGGCTTCGAGGACATTTCCCGCCCGGTTGATCTGCGTTACGGCCGATATTTCACCGTACAACAGCCCCTCGTAGCGAGCTTCGTCCATCATCCGGGAGAACAGTTCGAAACAGGGGAGGGGAGGACTATCTGGTCCGCTATCCAGGTCTGGCCCACTACCCAGCGAAGCACAGTGGGCCACGATTACGCGCACCCCCTGTTCCAGCGGACGCCGCAGGCGCAGGGGATTACCGAAGTCCTGCGTATTGCCGCCGTGCACCGCGAGTTCCGCGCCGGCATGTACCAGAATGGGCATATGCAATTCAGCAGCGACCTGGTAAAACGGATCACACAGGGGCGAAGCAGGATCCATGCCCTGGGCCGGAGGGAGCCACTTGACGGCGCGGGCGCCCTGGTCCCACGCCTCGCGCAACGCCGCGGCAGCATCCGGCCGGTAGGGATGAATCGAGGCGATCCACTCGTAGCGGTCGGGGCGCTCGCTGGCAAGTCTGGCTGCGTAAGAGTTGGGCGTATAAAAAGCGCTGGCCTCAGGAACGGGTTCACCCTGTTCGTTATGGAAGTAGTCGAATGCCAGCAACATCAATTTCACACCAGAGGGGAGCTGGCCAAGTAGCCAGTTAAGGCGCTCCATGTAGTTCAGGTCAGAGCGTCCGTCGTCCGCCGTACAACTTGCGTTGAAGTAGAACGCGCGCTGCAGCCACTGGATAGGATGGGCGAGGCTTCGCATTTGCGGGTTGATCCAGAGCCCAGAACCGCTGTCGCCGGTTCCGATAAGGTGAACATGGCCGTCCCAAAAACGCGCTGGGTCGACCCCTTCCCAGGCGGCCTGTACCAGGTCGTGCTCGAGCAATGATTTGGGCAAGGGTTCAGCCAGGCAACGATTCCAGAGCCCGTCTTCCGGCCAGAATCTATAGGCAAGTCCCGCAGAGCCCATACAAGCAAGGCCAATTAGCAGCTTACGTCGATCCAATGTTTGTGAATTGGCCATGCTGAGTCCCTGAGTTAATGGATTGTAGTGCAGCAATAGGATTCCTACCAATCTCAGTATGACCTTGCCCCGATAGTTCTAGTAGACTGATGCTTTGAAAGAATCTCTGGGCGGCGAGACCCGAACCGAATGAGTTTACCTAAAGGTCGTGCACGTTGGACATTACTGTCCCTGATTGGCATCGTACTCATCAGTGCCAGCTGGTTCTATTCCGTCTACTTTTCCTCGACCGATGCGGCCATTCGCCATGCCGAGGCATTCCTGTTTCGCCGCATGACGGTGGCGCAATTGGCAGAGCAGGGCGGTTACCGATTTTTCTATACCACTAATAGAGTCGCCGGCCGTGAAGACGGGGACATCGATGAACGCTTTGGTCGAGAGCGGGAGGAGACCCTGAAGTTCGGCAGTTTCGATGCGAAGATTACACCCTCGTTGGGCCTGGGTATGCTGATCAATCCCACTGAGTGGTTTCAGAATGAGGAGATTCACCTCAAGGATGTGCGAGCCCTTGAGCGGGAGGAATTCGTACAGCAGCTGCGTGCGCAGGTACAGAAGTCTCCCCATCGCGCCCTGTTGATCGTGGTGCATGGATTTCGTGAAGCCTATGAGTCGGCCCTGCGGAAAACGGCTTTCCTCGGCCACGTACTGGACATCAATGCACCGGTATTGCTGTTTGACTGGCCCGGTGACCAGGGTTCATCTCTGCGCGGTTATCGACAGGCGCTCGCAGTGGCCACTGCGTCCGGTGCGGAATTGGCACAGACTCTGGAGCTGGTCATTCGCGAAGTGCAGCCGCAGCGTTTGTGGCTGGTGGCCAACAGCATGGGTGGGCAAGTGGTGGCCGATGCCTTCAGTAAACTCTACGCGCAAAGTGATTTCGCCGACGCTACACCGGAAATTGAACACGTGGTGCTGACCGCGCCGGATATAGGCCAGCACGAATTCGACCAGAAGTTTCGGGACGAGATTTTGGCACTGACAAAGCATCTCACGGTGTATGTTTCCTCCAATGATCGAGCCCTGCTGGTCAGCCGGCTGATCAATCGAGAGGCGCGACGGGGCGAGAGCACGTTGAGCTCGGATCAATTCGAGGAAGCGGTGTGGGTGGCGGATTTGATGCAGCCAGCAGACAGGGTGATCTCGCTGGTCGATGTAACGCCGGTCAACCGCACCCGCAATTTCCATAACTTCAGCCTGGAGACGCCGGAGTTCTTTGATGATTTGTTTTTGCGCCTGTCGAACGAAACTACACCGCGCAGCCGCCTGCTCTACCAGATACAGACACCGGACGGGCGGGTCTACTCGGTGTTGACTCGCGGGCGCTGATGAAAGTCCTGTTACTCCTTGCTATTGCGCTTCCCCTTCTTGCCGGCTGTGGGGGCTCGTCGCTTGAAGATTGGCACAGCGCAGCGCTGGACGAAGAATTCTCGGTCGACAAACTGGATGAAATCCACAGTTTTGACGAATACCAGCGCCTTGAAGAGCGTTTGTTCCAGCAGTTGGATGAAGAGGTTTATGCGCAGACAGATACAGGGCCAGAGTTTGCGCTGGTACGGTATAGCCCGGGTAGTGCCGCCGATCCGCGCGGTCGTAAACCAGACTGGAATCGCAGCGTAGAACTGACCGTTGAGCAACCCCGCGGTGGCGTATTGCTGTTGCATGGCATGTCAGATTCGCCTTACAGCTTGCGTGCACTGGCAGAGAAATTTCACGCGCAAGGGTTCCACGTCTTGGCCCTGCGACTGCCGGGGCACGGTACCGCACCCGTGGGTTTGACCCGCGCGCGCGCCGAGGATATGTCCGCCGCTGTTGGTCTTGCTATGGCGCACCTGGGCGAAAAACTGGCTGACAAGCCCATCCATATTGTCGGTTATTCCACCGGCGCTCCACTGGCGATTAACTATGCACTGGATGCAGCGCAGGGAAAGACAGCCGTCGAGCCTGCCAGCCTGGTGCTGATTTCTCCCGCCATCGGCGTCAATCCCGCGGCGGCCCTGGCGCAGTGGAAAAGGCGCCTGTCGCTGTTACCTGGCCTGGATAACATGGCCTGGCTGCAGATCGAACCGGAATTCGATCCCTACAAGTACAACTCTTTCGCTACCAATGCAGCCGACCAGGTGTATCGCTTGACGCGCATGGTGAGCCGGCGTGTAGCGGCCTGGGATGGCAACAAGCCACAGCACCTGTTGCCGCCGACGCTGGTGTTGAAGTCCACCGTCGATGCGACGGTCAGCAATGCTGCCGTCATCGATAATCTGTTGAGTAAACTGTCCCCGCGCCGGCATGCACTGGTGTTGTTCGATATCAATCGCATGGCGAAGGCATCGATTCTGTTAGTGTCTGATTCCGGGCCACATACGCGGCGCTTGATGGATGATGCCACGCTGCCGTTCCGTCTGACCCTGGTCAGTAATACCACTGCCGACAGTCGAGCAGTCAATGCGCGGCATAAGCTGCCCTTTTCTGCTCAAGTGAGTTCGGTTGATGCGCTGCAACTGGCCTGGCCCCTGCGAGTACTGTCCCTATCACACGTAGCCTTGCCTTTTTCTCCCGACGACCCTCTATACGGCCAGTACGCGCCGGACGATGCCGATACTTTGTTCCTGGGCCAGATGGCCATCCAGGGTGAGCGGGGATTGCTGAAGGTATCCTCCGATTGGTTGTTGCGCATGCGCTACAACCCGTTTTACGACTACCTGGAACAGCGCGTTTTGGATTGGGTTGCAACAGAAACTGATTGATTCACAACTGTGATTCGAGTGGCAGCGCATTCACTATTTTGACTTGAAGCCTGGCCCAGAACCCCGAGAGCGGCTCCTTGTCGTAGGTAACTTCCTGGCCGTCAATGATGGTCCTCCAGATCAATTGGCCATTGACTAGTTCTACCCGGTAGCTATTTTCCGGCAACACTCCCTGGTCCATATATTCGGTGATCATGCCGGCCAGTTCGCTACTGTTAATGAGCACGCCGATTTCGGTATTGATGTAAGCAGAGCGGGGATCCAGGTTGTAGCTGCCCACGAAGACACGTTCCCCATCAAGCACCATGACCTTGCTGTGCAGTGCTGCGCGGGAAGAACCTACCTCGCTGGCCCAGTCCTTTTTCAGGTAACCGGAATCCGCACGCAGTTCGTAGACTTCAACCCCCGCCGCTATCATTTCTTTACGGCGTTTGGCCCAGCCTGCATGGGCCGCAATAACATCGTTGGATGCCAGGGAGTTGGTAAGCACCCGCATCCGCACTTGGCGTTTCTGCAGGTCTTTGGCCACCTCAACACCGGCTTTGGTAGTCACCAGGTAAGCAGACTCAATGAGAACCTCCCGCTTCGAGTCGCGCAATTCAGTGAATAAACGATCGCGCATGGAACGCAGCTCGCTGTTTTTTTGAATCGAAGCCGGCGGATCATAAAGGACCTCAGCAGGCGCCCACACCAGTCCACCCAGAAGCGTATCCAATTGCTCCTGATGGATTGATACATCCGCGCGCAGCGGATAGGGGTAATTGTCCTGTTCCATGTATGCGGAGAGTTGCGCGCGATACCGGGTCAGGGTCTCCGCAGTTTGCTGTTGCTTCAACACGGTACTGGCCGGGTAGGCAGAAGCGCTGTTCCAGAACAAATCAAAACTTGTCGAGAGCGCGCGTACAGTCGGACCAGCTACCACTAGGTCCAGATCCCGGAAGTTTGATGATTCATCGGATTCAAAGTAGTGGTTGCCAATATTGCGGCCGCCGATGATAGCCAGGCTGTTATCCACAGCCAACAGTTTGTTGTGCATGCGGTGGTTGACGCGCTCCATATCAACCAGGAAATCAACCAGGTGTCGATCGCGATGCGCGAAGGGATTGAACACCCTGACCTCGATATTTGGATGTGCATCGACGCCGGCAACGGCTGAGTCCTTGCCGGTCAGGTTGATATCATCGACCAGCAAGCGCACGCGGACTCCCCGGTCGGCGGCAACCAGCATGCGGTCGAGCAGTAATCTGCCGGTCGCATCTTTCTCCCAGATATAGTACTGGGCATCGATGGTTTTTTCGGCCAGCTCGGTTGCCAGTACGCGACCGGCGAAGGCCATGCGGCCTTTGAATATTGGCAGAAACCCTGACTGGCCAGGATGTTGCGCCTCTAAGGGGGCGAAGAACGCACCAAGGCTGGTTTCTCTATAGGTCTCCAGGGCATGACTTTCCTGCTTGTCGACCACTGCGGGCAGGGAGCTACAGGAGCTAGACGTAGCCAGCAGTATCGGCAATGCCAGCCGGCGCATACTCACGGTTACTGATATTATCTTGATCCGGCGCAAAGCGAACTCCGCTAACACGTATGATATGAATGGTCTATATTCAATGTAGCAGAATTTGAACCTTGAGGAGAATGCCATGCGCAAGCTACTAATAACTACCGTCGCCTTCCTGTTACTGTTGGGTTGCGCTTCATCGGGTCCACGCATAGCGACCAACGTAGATCCATCGGTCAACTTTTCAGCCTTCAAGACCTACAACTTGATGCAGCCGCTGGGCACTGATCGCAGTGGTGTACGCACACCGTTGAGCAATATGCTGGCCAATTCGATGGGCCGCGAATTGGAAGCTCGTGGTATTCGGCGCTCGGACAACCCCGACATTTTGATCAATTTTTTTGTTAACACCGAACAGCGCCTGGACGTGCGCCAGGTGCCCACTGCGGGTAGCTTCCACGGCTATCGTCGCAACCGCTACCGCACCTGGGGCAGTTACCGGACCCAGGTGCGCGAATATACCCAGGGAACACTGGCGGTGGACGTTGTTGACCCCGCCCGCAATATGCTGGTCTGGGAGGGAGTGGCCCAGGGTCGTTTGCGACGCAGCGACCGGGAAATCACTCAAGAACGCGTTGATGAAGTAGTAGGACACTTGATGGTTCAGTTTGGGAAGTAGATCAGCACGGAAAAAAGGTAGCGATACCAGATGATCCTGACGGAGCTGGAAACCCTATTGATGCCAGTATTCGTGGTCCTGCTTACGCTGGGCATGGGCGCAACACTGTCTATTAGTGACTTCAGCCAGATACTGCGGCGGCCCAAGCCGGTATTGATTGGCCTCGCCAGTCAATATGGCTGGATGCCGCTGATAGCCCTGGGCCTGGCGCTACTGCTGGACCTGCAGCCGGCAGTTGCAGTGGGTTTGATCATCATGGGCTGCTGCCCGGGTGGCGTCATTTCCAATTTCTTTGCCTACCTGGCCCGCGCCGATCTTGCACTCAGCGTTTCGATGACGGTGGTTTCGACATTGACCGGCTTTATCATGCTGCCACTGCTGTTGTTTTTCTACAGTGCACCGTTTCTCGATACGCAAGGAGATGGCGGCCTGGTCATTCCCTACAGCAAAATTGTCGTTACGCTGATGGCGATGCTGGTTCCTCTCTGCCTGGGCATGCTCTTGCGCAGCCGCAATCGCTTGTGGGCGCGGCGTGTTGAGAAAAGCGGCAGCCTGGCCGGCTGCGCTGTATTGATACTGGTAATCGTAAATACAGTTCTGCGCGAGGGTGACAGCCTGTTGCAGCTGGGCCTCAACAACTACTTGGCGGGACTGCTGCTAGCCCCCTGCGGATTTCTGCTTGGCTATTTCGGTGCCAGGGTTTTGAAGCTTGGCGTCGCACAGCGTTGCTCTGTGTCGCTGGAAACAGGTTTCCAAAATGCGCCGCTGGCGCTGGCCATTATTTTGATCAGCTTTCCCGCGCAGGTGCAGCCGCAAATATTGACGCTGCCTATTCTCTACGCAGTGGCCATACTGCCACTATCAGCACTGGCCGCCTGGTTGTTGCGGATTAAAATTGGAACTGGGGTCAGGCCTGAGCCCCTAGTTTTGCAGTAGCTCCCTGAGGGCGACCACAGTGGCCTCCACGCCGACCGTAACCGAGGGCTGGGGATCTATCTTGAACAGCGGTGAATGGTGCGAGGGCAGGCGGGTTTCGCCGCGCTCGGCGCTGGCAATTTCAGCGGGCGGCGTGCCGCCCACCCTGAAATAGGTGCTGGCAATATAGGGATCCAGGGTGAAGAACGGAAAGTCTTCTGCGCCCATGCTGGTGCGTTGGTAATCGTAGAGAATCTCGGCCCCCATCTGCTGGCTCCACACGCTGCGCAAACGAGCAGTCAGCGCCGGGTCGTTTACGGTCGGCGGTACCCACTCTTCAGACACGATGACCTCGGGCAGCATATCTTCGGGCAGGCCGGCGACCCGACCCATATTTTCCGCCACACGTTTGATGCCAGCCAGCAAGATCTTGCGGGTTTCTACATTGTCGTTACGCACGGTCAGTTGCAGATGCGCACGATCAGAGATGATGTTGTGCTTGGTGCCGGAATGGAAGGAGCCGACGGTAATTACCCCGGCCTCACGCGGCGGCAGGGTGCGGCTGACAACCGTTTGCAGTGCCACCACAATTTGTGAACCCAGTAGCACAGGGTCAACTGTGGTGTGAGGGCTGGCACCGTGACCGCCTATGCCGTGGATGATAATGTCGACGGTATCGGCACCGGAATAAGGCGAACCCAGGGTGGCTACAATTTTTCCGGTCGGCACTTCCGCGCCCACATGAAAGGCCAGCGCGTAGTCCGGTTTGCCGAAGCGTTGCCAGATATGGTCTTCCATCATCATTTTGGCGCCACCCACCTTCTCCTCGGCCGGTTGACCAATCAACATCAGGGTGCCGGACCAGGTGTCGCGCGAGCCGGCCATTATGCGGGCGGTTCCCACCAGGCTGGTGATGTGTACATCGTGGCCGCAGGCATGCATAACCGAGACTTCATTGCCGTCCCAGTCCAGCTGCTTCGCGGTGGAGGCATAGTCCAGGCCGGATTTTTCCTGTAGTGGCAGGCCATCCATATCGGCGCGCATCATAACCAGTGGCCCGGCGCCATTTTCCAGTATCGCAACCACGCCTGTTCCACCGACGCCCTCGGTAACGTCAAAGCCAGCTTCGCGCAGCTCCGCCGCCAGTCTCGCGGCAGTTTCGGTTTCCATCAGGGAAAGCTCAGGGTTGCGATGAAAATATTCGAACAAATCACCCAGGTGTTCCGCATAATCACGTTTAATCTGGGATGACAGTTGATCTGCAGTAGCAGGGAATGCAGTGAGCAGAAAGACTGCCACTGCGACAAATTTCGTAAACTTCATTTTTGCTCCTTTAATGCGTAATGCGGGGTCAGAGTGGGGTCAGAGCGGGGTCAGATCCGGATCTGACCCCACTCTGACCCCAACTATTAATCTACGGTGGCGCTGAGCTCGACCTCCGCGCCGCGGCGCATAACTCGAATCACCAGCTTGTCACCGCTTTGCACGCGGCGAAAGTCGCGAATTAGTTGCTTCATTCCCAACTCCGTGCCCAGTACCTGTGTGCCGTTGATGGCCAGGATAATATCGCCACCGAGCAGTATATCGGCGCCGCCTATTTTGGCTGGAATTAAACCCCCGTTGATACCGAGTCTGTCAGCAATGGAACCGGTAGTTACTTTTTGTACCAACATACCGTTCTTTTGTCCGGCGTTGAATGCGGCTGCCAGTTCATCGTTGAGCAGAACAAAATCTGCGCCCAGCCACACCGGCGGGTTATCGACCAGCAAAGCTTTGGCCATATTGCTGCTGGCAGCAAAGCCCAGCCCTTCACTGCCGCCGGACTGGGATTTGATATGGCTGACAATACCAATCAGTTCGCCCTGCGCGCTGAACATGGGTCCACCGGAATTGCCCATATTGATGGCTGCATCGGTTTGCAGGAATTCGATATCGCCAAAGGGGGTGTTCTCCATAATTCGCCGCCCGGACAGATATCCGACGGTTAAGGTGTGTTCTAAACCGTAGGGCGTGCCGATAACAAACACCTGCGCACCGATATCGATTTTGCTGGAGTCGCCCAGCGGGATAAAAGGCAGATCTTGCGGGGCGTCTTCAATTTGAATAAGTGCCAGATCTGCGATGCCGATGGAGACTAGTACGCGTGCGCTGCGTTTGCGTTCGTCTTTTAGCATGACCTCTATAGAATCAGCACTGCCAACGACATGCGCCGCCGTCAAAACCAGGCCCTCGGCGTTGATAATGATGCCCGTACCAATGCCCCTGGCTTTGGTATAGCGCACACCGCCTTCGCGGGTCATAACGGGGGTTTTCTCCTGGGTCATGATGACCACGACCGCGGGGTCGGTCTGCTTGAATACCTGGCTGAAATCCTGCCCCAGCGCCGTGCCACCGCCGCCCAGCAGCAACAGGCTCAGTACAGCGGCAAGACATTGTTTCATCATCTCGCCTGAGGCAGGTCTTTAAAGGCTTTGCTCACGCCGGCGTCCAGTGCGCTGCGAAGGCGCTTCTTGTCAGGCTGGTTAACGTCGTCAGTAATCTTGGTGATAAGGGCGCGCCAGATCTCCAGGGTCGTTTTACCGTCATGAAGCTGCAGCGAGATATTGCGAGTTTCCTTTACGCCAGACAGGGCGATGGCATTGTCGCGCTCGGCCTGGCTAATAGTGGTATTTGGCCGCACGCCAGCACGTGGTGAAAGATTATCTACAGCTTCGCTGGAGGCTCCCATGAGTACGCCGGGTGCATAGGTGTAGTCGACGGTGAAATCTCCTTGGCGAGAAATTTTTCGGTAGCCCTTTTTGCCCAGTTCGGTATCGACGATATCGCGCAGGATGGGATCGATAACGTAGATTGGATCGCGTGAATAGAAAGAGTTGGTAAAGGGTTGGCTGCGCCAGGAATAGGTCTGGAAGTTGGCGTCAAACCGCCCTGAGTCCCACACCTGGACCTCGACGTTGCTGCAGGCCGTCATCAACGCCACCAGCATAAGGGCGGCCAAAACGTTCCGTGAATTCATGTGCTTGTTATCTCCAGGCGCTAGTTAGTGCGGGGGCGCACAATGGTAACAGCATGGCATCCGCGCAGCCAGACAGGCGCAGGAGACAAGTGAGATATTCCAAAAAGGGTGGTTTTATGTTATCAAGACATAATCAAAAGTTATTTCTTGGACCATTTTTTGGCATTTTCTTCATAATGATTTCACGCCAACTGATACAAACTGACCTGAACCTGTTGATTGCCCTGCAGGTTTTACTGGAGGAGCGCAATGTGACGCGTGCCGCCGAGCGCCTGTTTGTCTCCCAGCCGGCCCTTAGCAAAACGCTGCAAAAATTGCGCGATGCCTTTGACGACGAGTTGTTCACCCGCACCGCCCATGGCCTGATTCCAACCCCCAGGGCAGAAGAACTGGGTGCTGGCTTGCCAGAGGCGCTGAAATTACTGGATGCCCTGCTGGAACCCGATGTTTTTGATCCGGCGACCTATGAGGGCACCTTCCGGCTAGTGATGCCGCCTCTGTTCGCCGAGGTACTGTTGCCCGGCTTGATGGAGACCTTGTTGGTAGAGGCTCCCGGCATACATATTCTGGCCGGGGATGTGACTCAGGATTTCCAGGAGAAGCTCAAATTCGCTGAAATCGACTTTGCAATATCGGTGGTTGCCGATACCGATTCCGAGGTGCATGCCGAGCCCCTGCGTACCATCAGCCCGCGCTGTTATATGCGCAAAAAGCATCCCCTGGCAGGCACAAAAATGACCCTCAAGGATTTGTTGGCGCACCCCCATATACGGCTGTACCTGCCCGGGCCGAGCCGAGAGAACGTGGGCCTGGTTGACGAAGTACTGGGTGAACGAGGCCTGTACCGGGACATTGTGCTTGAGACCACGCAGTTTGCGCCGGCCATTGGCGTGCTGGCGCGCTCCGATTGTTTGCTCATAGCCAATGTGGGGCTGGCCAATAGCCCTAATTTTGACCAATTTATTACTGCTGAACCCATTCCCGCTGAACTGCAGCGGCTTTTTTCTGGCCACAGTGGCGTCAACCGCAAGCGCCTCGCTTTGTTGCGCCATACCCGCACTTCCAACAGTGCGTCGCACCAGTGGCTGCGCAAGCAGATCGTAAAGCATATGTCGCAGCCTGATACCGAAGCAGAAAGTGCGAGCTGACAGCCGTCGCTGAATCGTGTACAAAACAGCGCGGATATTTATGCAACGAGCACCCTTATGAACAGAAGCCTTTTCATTACCATTCACATGTATCTAGCCGCCTTTCTGGCGCCATTTATTTTCCTGGTCTCTATTTCAGGTGGCCTCTACCTGTTGGGCGTGAAGGGCAGCGTGGCAGAGCAGTCCATTTTTGAAAGCAGCGAGATTGGCATCGATGCCAAATCAGATCAGCTCAAGAGTGATGTGGCTGCCCTGTTGCAGGCGGCCGGGGTGAGTGGTTACTCATTTGAATATGTGAAGGTCAAGGGCGATACCCTCTACACACGGCCAACCTCACGGCAGCACTACGTGATTAAGTTGGGAGATACCGTGCAAGTGGTGCGCGCTCAGCCCAGTCTGCAAGCGGCGCTGATGGAATTGCACAAGGGCCATGGTCCGACCGCTTTCAAGACCTTCCAGAAAGTGTTTGCCCTGGGCTTGTTGCTAATCGTCTCCAGTGGCCTGTGGCTGGGTTTGTCCGCAACACGCCTGCGTAAACGCACCGCAATGGCTGGTCTGGCCGGCCTGGCCAGCTTTCTGTTATTTGTGCTGTTGTGAAGGCTTGAGGTCGAAGGCGATACAAATACGTTCCGCATCGGCCTGAAAAGGAATGGTGCGGTGGAACAGGTTGGCGGGGAACAGCACAATATCGCCAACCGCAATCGGTACGACCTGGGTGACAAACTCTCCAGCACCCTCGACAATCGGGTAGTCATCTCCCTGTATCCCCACCTCGAAGCAGCCCTCATCACTATCGGCTGCCCGCTCTGGCAGGGCCAGGTATAGCGCGCCACTGATCCAGCCGGTTTCGTGAATATGGGAGGTCAGGTGGCCACCCTGCTGCATGCGGATATACCAGGAACTTTCGAATTCCAGGTTTTCCGGAAATGCTCGAATTAACTCACAGTCGGCATCTGCGTGCAGCGCCTGGTAGGCCTGGAAGTGCTTGCGCACCAGGTCGGCGACAGTGCGAAACACCGCCTCGCTGCGATAGAACAGGTTGCCGGAGGATTGCACGCCATTGTGCAAGCGCCCCTGGGTGCGCTCGTCAATAGCTGTATTGCGAATTTCGTCCAGTAACTGGGCGCGCAAGCTGGAGTCTGTACCGCTTAGCTCTGGTATCGACTCGTGGTAGACAAAATCGAAGGGCTGGGGGCAAAAGTTGTAGTTGTTTTCGGCCTGAAAATTCACCGCGTGGTGTGCTACCAGGGTGGCAACCTGTGGCGAATGGTGCGGCCCCTGCGGCAGGCTTTTCGCCAGGCGTTGACGAAAGTCGTCAAACTGACTGCTACGATAGCTGCAATACAGGGCGCGGGATTCGGCGTCGCGAATGGCCGCTTTATCGAACCAGGCCATGGCCGCTGTAAAATCCTGCTGTTCGTACAGGGCATTACCCAGGTTATACATGGCCTCGGCGTAATCCGGTTGGCGCTGTAGCGCCTGCTTATAGCAGGGGATGGCCTGCGCCAGTTTGCCCTCGTGCTTATGGGCGTTGCCCAGGTTGTTATAGCTGGGCGCGTGATTGGGATCACACTGAATGGCGTGTTGATAGCATTGTATGGCCTGCTGCAAGTGGCCCTGGTCGCGGCAGACATTGCCCAGGTTGTAGGCAGCCAGGGTCATGGTGGGTTGTTGCGTCAGCGCGTGCTGGTAGCAGGCGGCGGATTTTTCCAGCTGGCCCAGTTGCTGGTGAATATTGCCGAGGTTGTAGTACACAACGGGCATTTGCGAGTTCAGCTTGAGCGCCTGCTCGTAGCTGCTAATTGCGGCACTATCGTCGCCCAGCTCTCTCAGTGCAGCGCCCAGGTAGACCAGGATTTCTACCTGCTCCGGGGCGGCCTGTATTGATTGCTGCCACAGCGATACCGCGCCGGCGATATCTTTTTCACTGTGGCGGGTCAGGGCTGCCCGGTTGAGTGCATGGGTGTCTGGCATTACTTTCTGATTGAGGCTCGATAGGCGCGTGGTGACAGGCCTATAGTCTTACTGAACAACCGCGAGAAATACAGCGGATCTTCGTAGCCCACGGTGGCGGCGATGGCCTGCACAGTGAGGCCGCTGGAATCGAGCAGGTGACAGGCGTGTTCCATCTTCATATTGAGAAAGTGTTTGATGGGTGAGTAGCCGGTCAACTTTTTATAGCGACTGGAAAAATGATACTTGGACAAATTGGCGGTTGCCGCCAGCGTATCCAGGGTGAGTGGCTGGTCGATATGCTCCAGCATAAAGCCGTGTACCTGCTGCAGGTCGAAATTTTGTTCGCCGCGACCCTGGTGGGCACGAATATCCAGCGCTATCTGGCTCAATAAATGACGCAACTGGTTGGCGGCATTAATGAAAGCTCGGGTTGAATAACCGGTGCGGCGCACCTGCATCAGGCTGGTAAAAGCGGCTGGCAGGGTTGGAGATACTCCCGCCTGAACCACGGGTTGCCCCTCGCGATAGCCCAGGTACTGGGTAAAGATGCCGGTGCTGGCACCCTGAAAGTGCACCCAGTAAATGGACCAGGGCTCGCGGCGGTGGGCGCGATATTCATGGGCCAGGCCCTGTGGTAGCAACATCAGGTCTCCTGCCGTGATAGCGCCGGACCAGTCTGCCGTGCTCAGAAAACCCTTGCCAGCAGCGCAATACATCATCAGGTTGTCATCGTGGCGTGGGCGCCGCATGCGGTGGCCGCGGGCGTCCGGGTAGTAGCCCATGGCAGTGGGGTAACAGTCTTTCGTCAAAGGGTGTCTGGCCAACTTCTGGATCATGAAGGCCGGTGTGACGAAGCGGACGCCGGGGCCGGGCAACGGCCATTTTGAAGGAGCACTCATACCGCAATATAGTCCATAAAGTTAGCAACTTAGTCAATATGAGCCATACTTGAGCGATGCTATTGTTTGCGACCCTTTGCCAGGTACCACCCCTGGTCCAAAACATAACAGGAGCTAACCATGTCAGAAGCACAGAGCCTGAATGATATTCACGAACCGGCAGAACTGGCGCGCCAGGAAATGGCCGAGATGATCGAGCGCTCACGCAAGGCGCATGAGCAGATCGCCGACTACAGCCAGGAGCAGGTCGATACCTTGATCCGGGCCATGGTGTATGCCGTTGCCAAGGAAGACCGGGCTGAGGAAATCGCCCAGTTCACCATCAATGAAACTGAGCTCGGCAACTACTCTGGAAAGTACCTGAAGATTCATCGCAAGACCCGCGCCGCGCTGATGGACATCATCGATGACAAATCTGTAGGCGTGATCGAGGAAGACCTGGAACGCAACATCGTCAAGATCGCCAAGCCCGTGGGTGTGATCGGCGCGCTGTCACCCTCTACCAACCCGGAAGCGACCCCGGTCATCAAGGCCATCGCGGCGGTCAAAGGCCGCAACTCTATTATTGTGGCACCGCATCCCCGCGCCAAGCTAACCAACAAGCTGATTTGCGATTACATGCGCGAAGCGCTGGAATTGTGTGGCGCGCCGGCCGACCTGGTGCAAGCAATCGAAACACCCTCCATGGAATTAACCACCGAGCTGATGAGCCAGTGTGATCGCGTGTTGGCCACCGGCGGCGCCGCCATGGTGTCGGCGGCCTATTCCAGTGGTACCCCGGCGCTGGGCGTGGGTGTGGGCAACGCCTGCATCACCGTCGATGACACCGCCGACCTGGATGAGGCGGCAGAGAAAATTCGTATTTCCAAAACCCTGGATCTGGCGGCCAGTTGTTCTTCTGATAACTCGGTGCTGCTGTTCGAATCCATCTACGACGATATGCTGGAGAAGCTACAGCAAGAGGGCGGCTATGTTCTCAATGAAGACGAGAAGGTAAAGCTGCAACACACCATCTGGCACGACGGCCACCTGAACGCGGCCATTGTCGCCCAGCCCGCTCACAAGATAGCCGGCATGGCCGGCATCGAATTGCCCGAGGGCAAGCAGTTTCTGATAGTGCTGGAAACAGGCGCCGGCCCGGAGTATCCGTTTTCCGGTGAAAAACTGTCGGTGACCATGGCCTTGTACAAAGTGAAGGATATCGATGAGGCGATCAGCCTGACCAATGATATCCAGGCCTACCAGGGCCAGGGCCACTCCTGTGGTATCTATTCCTACAGCGACGATCACATCATGGCCTTCGCCCACGCTACCAAGACCTCGCGGGTTATGGTCAACCAGCCGCAGGCGGCCTCTAACAGCGGCAACCTGTGGAACGGCATGCGCCAGACCTTCTCGTTGGGCTGTGGATCCTGGGGCGGTAATTCCACCAACAACAATATTACCTGGCGCGACCTGATCAACGAGACCTGGGTGTCCAAGCCGTTGGCGGTGGCCAAGGAAATTCCCGCTGATGAGGAGCTGTTTGGTGCCGAGGTCATGGCCAAGTTCGAGTAGGCAACATGGACTTCTCGCTGAGCGAAGATCAACTGGCCTTTGTTGACAGCGCGCGGGCTTTTTCAGAGGGCGCACTGGCACCCAATGCCGCGCAGTGGGATCTGACATCGTACTTCCCCAAGGAAGTATTGGCCCAGGCCGGTGAGTTGGGCTTTATGGGTATGTACACCCCTGAGTCTGCTGGCGGGCTGGAACTGCCGCGCCTGGATGCCAGTTTGATTGTTGAGGAACTGGCCAAGGGTTGCACCGCGACGGCAGCCTTTATCACCATTCACAATATGGCCACCAGCATGGTCGGCAAGTATTGTTCCCAGTCGGTGATTGACCAGTGGTGCCCGGACCTGGTGATGGGTAGCAAGCTGGCTTCTTATTGCCTGACCGAGCCCGGTGCCGGTTCGGACGCGGCCTCCCTGCGTACCACCGCTGAGCGCGATGGTGACGACTACCTGGTCAATGGCAGCAAGGTGTTTATTTCCGGAGCCGGTGAAACCGATGTGCTGGTGGTGATGCTGCGCACCGGCGCCGCAGGCCCCAAAGGTATCTCAGCGCTACTTATTCCCGCCGATGCAGAGGGTGTGTCCTACGGCAAAAAGGAAGAGAAAATGGGCTGGAATGCCCAGCCTACGCGCGCTATTAGCTTTGACAATGTGCGGGTGCCTGTCGCCAATCGTCTCGGCGAGGAGGGCCAGGGTTTCGCCATCGCTATGGAAGGGCTCGATGGCGGGCGTATTAATATTGCTACCTGCAGTATTGGCACCGCCCAACAAGCGCTGGAAGAAGCCACCGCCTACGTGCAGGAGCGCAAGCAGTTCGATACAGCGATTGCTGATTTTCAGGCCACCCGGTTCAAGCTGGCGGATATGCTCACTGAACTGGTAGCCGCCAGGCAGATGGTACGCCTGGCGGCCAGCAAGCTGGATAACAAGGACTCCCAGGCCAGTACCTACTGTGCCATGGCTAAACGCTTTGCCACCGATGTGGGTTTCAATGTGTGTAACGACGCCCTGCAATTGCACGGTGGTTACGGCTATATGAAGGAATACCCGCTGGAACGCCATGTACGCGATTCCCGCGTGCACCAGATTCTGGAAGGTACTAACGAAATCATGCGGGTGATTATTGCCCGCCGCCTATTAATGGAAGGGGCCCTGGAGGTTATTAAATGAGCTTGAGTACATCGGATAAATTGAAAGTTGAGATTATTGGTCACACGGCGTTGGTGACCATTGATAATCCCGCCGCCAACACCTGGGACAGGGAGAGTCTGCCCGCGCTGAAAGACCTGGTTGAAAAATTGAATGCCGATCTCAATATTTATGCCCTGGTGCTGACCGGTGCCGGCGAAAAGTTTTTCTCCGCGGGCGCCGACCTCAAGCTGTTTGCCGATGGTTCGCCGGATACCGCCAGGGATATGGCCCAGTACTTTGGCGAGGGTTTTGAATGCCTGGCCGATTTTCGCGGCGTATCCATTGCCGCGATTAACGGCTTTGCCATGGGTGGCGGCCTGGAGGTAGCACTGGCCTGTGATATTCGAATTGCCGAGGAGCATGCGCAAATGGCTCTGCCCGAGGCCAAGGTGGGTTTGCTGCCCTGTGCCGGTGGCACCCAGCGACTGGCCTGGCTGGTCGGTGAAGGCTGGGCCAAGAAAATGATTCTCTGCGGCGAGCGGATTAAGGCTGCCACGGCCGAGAAGATCGGCCTGGTTGAAGAGGTGGTGGCCAGTGGTGCGGCCAAAGAGCGCGCCCTGGTGCTGGCCGAGCAAGTGGGTCAGCAAAGCCCCATAGCGGTTACCTTTTGCAAGCAATTGATTGGCCATGCCCGCGAGCAGGCGATGGCCGGTGCACTGTCCCTGGAGCGTCAGAAGTTTGTTGAGCTGTTTGACACCGAAGACCAGCAGGAGGGTGTGAATGCCTTTCTTGAGAAACGCGCTCCCCAGTGGAAAAACAGCTGATGAGTGTGGTCCTGTTTGAAGAGCTGGCGGCTGCCAGCGGCAAGGTGGGCCGCATTACCCTCAATATGGAGGCGACCTTAAACTCGCTGACCCTGGACATGGTTGACCTGTTGCAGGCGCAGCTGGATGCCTGGGCAGACGACGACTCCATAGCCGCGGTGTTTATTGAGGGCGCCGGTGAAAAAGCCTTTTGCGCCGGTGGCGATGTGCATGCCCTGCATGCCTCTTCGGTGGGTACACCGGGTGGTCCCTGCGAGTACGCGGAGACTTTTTTCAGCCGTGAGTACCGCCTGGATTACACCTTGCACACGTACGCAAAACCCATTATCTGCTGGGGACACGGCATTGTAATGGGCGGTGGCCTGGGTGTGATGGCGGCCTGTTCACACCGGGTAGTGACAGAGAGAACCCGCATTGCCATGCCCGAAGTAACCATTGCCCTGTTCCCCGATGTGGGCGGCAGTTGGTTTCTCAATCATATGCCGGGCAATTCCGGTGAGTTCCTGGCGCTGACGGGTGCTTCAATTAACGCCGCTGATGCGATCTATACCGGTATCGCCGATCGCTTTATTGCCAGTGAGCACAAGCAGGCCATTCTCGATAGCCTGCTGAGCCAGCATTGGGGTGATGACGTGGAAGCGAATCACGGACAGGTGCGGCACGTGTTGCGCCCCTTTGCAGCGCAGAGTATCGGCGCTATCCCCGCCGGCCAGGTGGAGCCGCATATGGGCACCATTAGCGCCCTGTGTGATGGCGATAACGTGCACCAGATTATCGATAATATTGTTGGCCAGACCACCGAGGACCCCTGGCTCTCAAAGGCACGTGACGGCCTGGCACACGGCTCCAAACTGGCCGCGCGCTGGATTCATCACCAGTTGTGGGTGACACGCTACGCTTCATTGCGAGAGGTATTTCAGGCCGAGATACAGTTGGCCACCAATATCATGCGCCACCCGGAATTTGGCGAGGGTGTGCGCGCCCTGCTGATTGATAAGGATCGCAATCCAGCCTGGATATTCGAGGCGTCGCGGGACGTGTCGGATGAAGAGCTGGAGAAATTCTTTACCGCGCCGTGGCCTGAAAACCCATTGGCGGATTTATAGGGGACAGACCACGGTTTCTGGGCGGCGAAACCGTGGTCTGTCCCCGGAAAGGAGAGAGTAATGGCAACAGTAGCATTTATAGGCCTGGGTAATATGGGTGGTCCCATGGCCAAAAACCTGGTGGCAGCGGGACATGCGGTTACCGTATTTGACCTGGTGCCCGAGGCCTGTGCCGAGCTGCAACAGGCTGGCGCATCGGTGGCCGAGACTACCGCTGCCGCTATCGAAGGGGCGGAGTATGTGATTACCATGCTGCCCGCCGGCAAGCATGTGGCCAGCGTCTATACAGGCACTGATGAGCAGCCGGGCCTGTTGTCACAACTGGACGGTAGCGTCACTGTACTTGATTGCAGCACCATCGATGCACAAACCGCGCGCACCGTGGGTGAGGCCGCTGCGGAACTGGGCATTGGTTTTATGGATTCACCGGTTTCAGGTGGCGTGGCGGCAGCGGCCGCTGGCACCTTGGCATTTATGTGTGGTGGCTCGGCAGAGACTTTTGAAAAAGCCAAACTGGTACTGGCTGATATGGGCAAAAATATTTTCCACGCCGGTCCCGCCGGTGCCGGGCAGGTCGCCAAGGGCTGCAACAATATGCTGTTGGCTATTCACATGATTGGTACCAGCGAGGCACTGGAAATGGGCGCGCGCAACGGCCTCGATCCGGCGGTGCTGTCCGAGATTATGTTGGCCAGCTCCGGGCGCAATTGGTCGCTGGAAGTGTACAACCCCTACCCGGGGGTGATGGAAACCGCACCGGCCAGCAATGATTACAAACCCGGTTTTATGGTGGACCTGATGGTGAAGGACCTGGGCCTGGCAATGGAAATTGCCCGCAACTCCGAGTTCGACAATCCCATGGGGCAGTTGGCGCAGGATCTTTACCAGGAGCATCAACAAGCGGGTAACGGCCAACGTGATTTCTCCAGCATCCTGGAAAAACTGCAGGCTTGATATGCAGCCAGCCGCCTACCTTGCGGAACTGCTGAGTGGAGCCAGTCTTCATCGTACCCCCTGTGATCATGGTGAAATGGTATGGCAGCAGTGGTCAGAAAGAGGCACGCCACTGGTGTTATTACACGGCGGCTTCGGTTCCTGGAATCATTGGCTAAAGAACATACCCGGACTGCGCCAGCAGCGGGCCCTGTGGACGCTGGACTTACCCGGGCTGGGTGACTCTGCTGAGTTACCGGAACCGCATACCTCCACACATTTTGCCCAGGTCATATTGAAGGGGCTGGATGCATTGTTAGGTTCCGCCACGCACTTCGAGCTGGCCGGGTTCAGCTTTGGTGCCATGCTGGGTGCGCGCGTTGCCGAACTTGCCGGCAGTCGCTGTGAGCGTTTTACAGCCATTGGTGCGGCGGGCTTTGGTCTCTTGCACAAGCAGGTCTCTTTGTTGCGGCCTCCTGCGGCGGAAACTCCCGTCGAAGAAGCGCGGCTGATCCACCACAGCAATTTGCGCACGCTGATGTTTTCCAGTGAAGAGTTTATTGATGAGTTGGCCATTTGTGCCCATGGGAACAACCTGGAGCAGCACTGCTTTAATAGCCGCAAGCTGTCACTTAGCGATGACTTTGTGCAAACCCTGCCGCTGATCCAGGCACCGTTGGTGGGGGTGTGGGGATCCCTCGATGCCACCGCGGGTGGCAGACCCAATATCGAAAAGCGGCGCGAGCTATTCCTGTCTGCCCAGCCCGGCGCCCGGTTTCATATTCTCGATGGGGTGGGGCATTGGGCCATGTACGAAGTACCGGAGCTAATCAACGGTATTTTGCTGCAGCGGTCGCCGCAGCCGGTTGCAATACCTTCCTGATCAGCCCCGCCGGACGAATCCAGGTGGACATCTGCGGGTGGTCCCGCTCAAACTGCAGCGCGGCACGCGCGGCAATTTCTCGAGTGGCATAATTGTCATACAGCAACACATACCAGTCCTGTTGTTCGCTTCTGATTGGCAGGATGAACAGCCGCTTGCTGTTGATCTCGGTGGCAGCCGCCCTGGCATTGGCTTCGTCTAGAAAGGCACCTACCTGCAGCACATAGCCATTGAGCCTGAAGGCCGGTCGCTCGGGCTGGGCGCGCTGCCCATCCGAGGCGCCGACCTGCAGCGCCATCACCACCACTAGAAGCAAAGACAAGGTATCTCTCCCGTCCCGGAATAGAGCCCTATCCTAGAGCAGATTAAGCCAGGCCACAAAGATGGTGACTTTAGCGTGGCAGCACCTTTAGAGGTATTAACAATGCAGAGCCCAGGCCAATAACACCGGTAAAAAGGACCAGGCCGGCCGTGTAGCTGCCGGTACTATCGAATAATCGCCCTAAAAGGATGTAGGCAGGGATAATACACATTGTGATTAATGGCCCCATGGCACCCATGGTGCGGCCAAAACTATCAATGCCGAAAATGCGCGCTACCATGGCGTTCCACACGGGCAACAAACCGCCGGTGGAAAGACCGAAGCAGGCGGCGGCTACCAGCATCAGCGTGTAGGGTGGCTCGAAAATCAGGATCAGGAATGCGGTCGCGAGCAAGGCATGTGCCATCCACAAGCCCAGTTTGAGATTGATGCGGTCTGCCGCCATGCCAAAACTTATCTTGCCAACCAGGCCGCCCACCGCCAGCAGCGCAATCATAGTGGAAATTTTGGCCTCCCCGGTGCCAAGCCGAGCGGCATAGGGAGCAAGATTGGCCAGCATGGAAGCAAACGCCGAGAACACCATGCCCATGCTGAGGCCAATAAACCAGAAGGCTGGCATGCGGATAATCTGACCCATGTTGAGGGCTTCCATGACAGCCTCACCCGTACTGTCAGCTGTTGCCTGCAGCCCCTCCGCGTGCAGGCCAATGTCCGCTGGCCTACTCCTGACGCTCAACCAGATAAAGGGCGCAACCACCAACAAGGTAATCAGCGACAAGTTGTGCATGGCGCCGCGCCAACCTTCGCTTTCCAGCCACCAGGTCAGCAGTGCTGGCACCACAATGCCGCCCAGTGATGTGCCCATGGAAGCGATACCCATCGCCTTGCCCAAACTGTGTGTGAACCAGCGCGATACGGCGGCGCTGCCTGACATGGAGCCGGTTGTGGCCATGGCGATTGACATGGTAATGCCCACGGATATATTGAAAACAACAATAGAATTGGCAATCGCAATCAGGTAGAAACCAACTGCTGTGAGGAGGGTGCCGGCGGTCATCAAGTGGCGTACGGAGTGTCGGTCAATGAGTATGCCCGTCACCGGTGCCACCACCAGGCCGCACAGCGTACCTATAGTCAGGCTGTACATAACCTGCTCGAGACTGACGCCGAACTCTTCACGAATCGGGTTGACCAGAATAGTAAATGCGTAAGTGAAAAAACCATTCGCCAGCATCATGCCAACAAAGGCACCTGCAACTACTCTCCATCCAAAGAACATCTAGCTGTTTCCTTTTTGTTGGTGCGCCATTATCCTTGCCCTCCGCCCAAGCGTCCATCGAAGACGGAGCCCAAAAATGAGAATCATAATAATGGCATTGTGTCTGCTCAGTGCAGCAGTTGCGGCTGAACCGACCAAATTTTCCGCCATGGATATTTTCCGGCTGCAATACGCCAGTAGCCCGGTGGTGAGTCCGGATGGCTCCTTTGTGGTGTACACCCACAATTTTATGGATGTGATGGCAGACAAGCGCCGCTCGAACCTGTGGCGTGTGGATAGCAATGGTAAAAATGCGCGGCCCATTACTACTGGCGCGGTCAACGACGGTGGCGCTGCCATTTCTCCTGACAGCTCTCGCATCGCCTACCTGTCCCGCGATGACAAGGGCGCACAAATATTTGTGCGCTGGCTCAAGGGCGGTCAAACCCAACAGTTAACGCGTTTGCCGAATGGGCCATCCAACCTGGTCTGGTCGCCCGATGGCCAGTGGCTGGCCTTTAACCTGTTTGTGCCCAAGGCACCGCCCACCATGGGCAAGATACCCGCCGCACCCAAGGGCGCCGAATGGGCCAAGCCGCCCACGGTAATTGACCGCTCCACGTTTCGCTCCGATGGCGCCGGCGACCTGCCAACCGGTTTTACCCATGTGTTTGTGATCTCCAGCCGTGGCGACCCGGTCCGACAGCTGACCAGCGGGGATTACCACCACAACGGTTCTATCTCCTGGGCGGCTGACAGCGCCAGCCTGTTTATTACTGCCAACCGTCAGGACAACGCCGAGATGGACCCTTTCAACAGCGAGATCTTTCGTATCTCCCTGGACGGCGGTGAATTGGAGCAAGTGACTGATCGCAAGGGCCCGGACAATGGGGTGGAGGTCTCGCCCAATGGCAAGCTATTGGCATGGGTGGGCTACGATGATGAGCGCATGAGTTACCAGATTAGCCATCTCTATGTTATGGGTGTAGATGGGAACAATCGCCGCAGGCTGCTTCCAGACCTGGATCGCAGCATCGCAGCGCTGGACTGGGCCGCCGATGGTAAGGGTTTATATATTCAGTACGACAATAAGGGCAAGACCACACTGGCCTATGTGAGCCTAAAAGGGAGGCTGACAACGATCAGTGACAGGCTCAGTGGTTTGAGCCTGAGCCGGCCCTATACCGGCGCAAATTTTAGTGTGGGCGGCAAGAACACCTTTGCCTTTACCTCGGCAGATGCACTGTCACTGGCAGACATCGCCGTGGGCCGTGGTACCGGCAAGGCCAAACGGGTGACCGACATGAACTCCAGCCTGCTGGCGCACAGGGCTCTGGCGCCAGTTGAAGAGATGTGGGTCAAGTCCAGTCACGATCAGCTCGATATACAGGCCTGGGTGATGCGCCCGGCCGACTTTGATGCGGACACAAAATATCCGCTATTGCTGGAAATTCACGGTGGCCCGGCGGCGGCTTACGGCCCCCATTTTTCGGCTGAAAATCAGTTGTACGCCGCGGCGGGTTACGTGGTGGTGTATGTTAACCCACGTGGCAGCACCAGCTACGGTGAGGCGTTTGCCCAGACCATTCACCATAACTATCCCAGCCAGGATTACGATGACCTGATGTCGGCGGTCGACGCGGTAATTGCCCAGGGCTACATCAACGAAGACCAATTGTATGTTACCGGTGGCAGTGGCGGCGGCGTGCTCACCGCCTGGATTGTCGGCAAGACCGATCGCTTTCGGGCCGCCGTGGTAGCCAAGCCGGTGATCAACTGGATCAGCTTTGTACTCAGCGCAGATATGCCGCCGTTCTTCAGCCAGTACTGGTTTGCCAAGATGCCCTGGGAAGACCCCATGGATTACTGGAACCGCTCGCCGCTGTCGCTGGTGGGCAATGTCACCACGCCAACCATGTTGCTGGTGGGACAAGCAGATTACCGCACGCCCACCTGGGAGTCTGAGCAGTACTACCAGGCCCTGAAACTACGGGGTATTGATACGGCACTGGTACGTATTCCAGGTGCCTCCCACAGTATTGCCAAACGCCCCAGCCAGTTAATGGCCAAGGTGGCGGCTATCCTGGAGTGGTTTGAGCGGCACAATGGCCAGCAGGACTAGTCGTCACTAACAGCTGGCAGCACCTGGGTTTGTGCGTTGGAATGCGGTTGGTTTTCCCTGCTTAGTAGCCAGTAGGTGAGTCCCAACGCAGCGACGGCAAAGGCGATGCCAAAAACATACTCTGGTGCGGTTTGCTCAATATCCAGCACGATAATCTTTCTCGCCATGGCCATCAGCGCTGTGGCGATAACCAGTTTTACCGGCAGTATATCCGTGCCCAGGTAGAGCCGAATATTGACGAAAATCTCAATGGCAATAAGTACCACCATAAAGGCGCCAAACATCTGGAAAATGTCGCTTACAGTCAGTAGAAATTGTGGCGGCTGCATGACGCGAACTGCCATCATGTAAATGACATCGGCAACCCCCCACAGGATAACCAGGGTCATTGCCACCGCCAGACCCTTAACCGAAAGCCTGATGACCTTGTGCAACCAGCGAATCAATGGATCGTCGTGGCCTTCGGAGAGTTCATCGTGATAATCGTGATTGTTCATAGGTTCAGGATCTCTGCCAGGGCCAGCGGCCTTCCAGCTCCAGGTGAATAGTGAACACCAGTATAGTCCGAATGATCACGATCAGACCAAGCCCGGCAATATCCTCCAGTGTGTGATCAACGATGACAGTGCGAATAATGTCTCCGGCCACCAGGAATTCCAGACCGATCAGCATGGCCCGCCCCATTATCTGGCGGAATTTGTCGTAGTGCTGTCCACCATCTCGAATGATGCGCTTGTAGCCGTAGTTGGTGATTGCAACCAGCGAGCCCAGAACGATGACACATACGCCCAGACCCTCCATGGCATAACCAACAGTGCTGACCCAATAAGTCAGATCCATTTTAGCCCCCTGCCTGCGAATCAGCCGCCGAAGAACGAAACTACCTGGTAAGCGAGTATTGCACCGAGATAGCCAATGGTGCCATAGGCAATGAACATTTTGATTGCCAGCTTGTTGGAGCCGCTTTCCTTGCCGAGAATCACCATGGTAGATACGCACATCAGGGCGATGGCGAAAAACACCAACAAGGCCACACCGGATGCGGCAGACAGGCCGCTGGCCTGGATCTGGTCAATCAGGGGCACCATATTTTCTTCGGCACCTTCTATGCCGAACATGGCACCCAGTGTGGCTACGAATACTTCTCGTGCCAGGAACGAGGTCATGATGGCAACGCCGTAACGCCAGTCCAGTCCCAGTGGTGCAAACACCGGCTCAATGACCTGACCAAACTGGCCCAGCCAGGATGCACCCAGGTCGGCACCGTAATTGGGGAAATAGCCCAGCACCCAGATAAATACGGTGACGGTAAGGATAATGGTGCCGGCCTTGGTGACAAAGTGCTTGCAGCGGTTCCAGGAATTGCGCAGTAACGGTTGCCAGGCAGGAATACGGTAGGGTGGCATTTCCAGTACAAAGGGCAGGTCGGTGTAATGGTCTTTACTGGTGCGGGAAACCAGGCCGGTTACCAGCAAGGCGGCAAACATGCCAAAGAAGTAGGTTACAAACATGGCCAGACCCTGTACGCCTACCAATCCGCCCAGTGTGGTGGTGTTGGGAATAAAGGCGGCGATCAACAGCGTGTACACCGGTAGCCGGGCAGAGCAGGGCATCAGGGGTATTGCCATGTAGGTGAGCAGGCGTTTCTTGGGGGAATCAATGGAGCGCGCCGCGTAGATGCCGGGTATCGCGCAGGCAACGCCAGACAACATGGGGATAAAGCTTTTACCGGTGAGACCAAATACCCGCAACGGCTTGTGGCAAATGAGTGCGGCGCGGGCCATGTAGCCCGAATCTTCCAGTATGCCGATCACAAACGTCAGTACGAAAATTTGTGGCACAAACACCAGGAAGGCACCGATGCCAGAGAAGATGGCATCGGCGGTGAAATCCCTGGCTATCTGGTTGCCGATTAACGGCACAATGGCGTCGGCTGCCATAGCCAGCAGGCTTTCTACGGCGTCCATAGCAGGGGCTGCCCAGGTGAAGATCGATTGGAACAACAGGTACATGATGGCGAAGAAGGCAAAGCCACCAAAACCGGTATGCAGGAAGAAGCTGTCCAGGCGGGTCTGGGTTTTTACCAGCAGGTCGCCCTTGGGACCGTATTTTTTTGCTAACTGGTGGGCGTTGCCGCGCAAGATGACATCCGGAGTCTCTGTAATGCCGGCGTTAACGCCTTGTTTGCCGTTGCTGAGATTGTGCCGTACCCGCTGGATAATTTCATCGATACCTTTGCCCGAGCGGGCTGAAACGGGCAGTACTGGCGCCTGGATCTCTTTCGCCAGGCCTTGCAGGTCCACCGTGATATTGTGCTTTTCCAGCACGTCCATCATGTTGGCCAGCACCATCACCTGCTTACCGTGGCGCTCGCATTCGCGAATCACCTGCAGGGTGAAGTACAGGCTTTTTTCCAGTCGGGTCACATCGATCAGACAAAACACCTGCTTGACCTCGGGATCATCGAGCGCCTCGCGGAAGTAGTCGGTGGCTATTTTCTCTTCGCCTGAGATGGGTTGCAGCGAGTAAGTGCCTGGAAAATCAATGAGGGTGACTGCCGGTATTGCCGAGAGAGTGCCGGTGGCCACATCCACGGTAATACCGGGAAAATTGGCCACTTTCTGGTGCAGGCCGGTGAGGCGATTGAAAAGCAGGCTTTTACCTGAATTGGGACTGCCGATAAGAATGATCTTGCTCATGTGCTGGCCGGCTTGATTACGATGTCGACGGTGATATGGGCGGCGACTTCGTCATCCAGCGAAAAGATGGTATTGGCAACGCGATATACCTTGGGTGCACCGAAGGCCGGGGCCTGCAGGCATGTGACCAATTCACCCAGATGAAAGCCAAGCTCTATCATGCGAATGCGGTAGTTTTCTGCCAGCGCGTCATCATAAGCAATTATATGACCTTGATCGCCAGCCTTGAGAGACCAGAGGGAGTTGTTCATAGTGACCTTGTATTTGGACGGTGTATTCTAGATAGTCGCGCCACAAATGTAAATAAGAAGCATTCTCGTTTCGAGATCCAGCGCAATCGACCGCAGATATTGGCCGCAGGGGTCATGGCGCGATTTACCACCCCGACTTACAGTCGTATACCCTACGTATACCCTACGTAGGCCCGGCAAAACCGGCCTTATGGGGCATCAATAATGTTGTCCGTAGGGTCGAATTCATTCGACCTCAAGAAGGAGTTTCACCATGTCTTATGTATTAGTCGACCAACCCCGCGCAGGCGTGACCCTGATAACGCTGAATCGACCCGAACGTATGAATGCCATGGCCTTCGATGTAATGGTGCCCTTCAAGGAGGCGCTGGATGCGGCCAGTTACGACAATGATTGCCGTGTCATCGTGGTTACCGGTAGCGGCCACGGATTCTGCTCCGGCGCTGACATGGAAGACCCGGGCTGGCTGGATATCTTTGACGGTTTGACCGTGCCCGGCATCGGCCGCCGCGCCATGGCCCTGTACGAGGATGTGTTTCGGGCCATGCAGGGCGCCCACCAGCCGGTTATTGGTGCCATTAACGGTGCCGCTATTGGGGGTGGCTTTTGCCTGGCCCTGGCCACCGATATTCGCGTGGCTTCCGAGGCGGCTTATTTTCGCCCGGCCGGTATCAATAACGGCCTCACGGCGGGAGAGCTGGGCTTGAGCTATTTGCTGCCACGGGCCATTGGCAGTTCACGCGCCTTTGAGATCATGTTGACCGGGCGCGATGTCGATGCCGAGGAGGCCCAGCGAGTAGGGTTGGTGTCAAAGACCGTGCACGAAGATCAGCTGCTGGAGGAGTGTTACCAGATTGCCGAGCGCATAGCCGGTTTCAGCCAGATCGGTGTGGAAATTACCAAACAGCAATTGTGGGCCAGCCTGGAGGCCGGCAGTCTCGCTACCCACATGACCTACGAGGGTCACGCGCAATTATTTGTGCGTATGACCACCAAGAACTTCGAAGAAGCCATGCGCGCCCGTAAACAAAATCGCAAGCCCGATTTCAAGGATTAATTTAATAATATGGGGTCAGGTCGCCCATTGCCCATGCATGGGCAATGGGCGACCTGACCCCATATTTCACTTGTAGGGCCGAATTTATTCGGCCAAATCAGCTTGATCCGCGGGGAAAAGACTCACCGCCGTGACCTCGATAAGTCGATCATAGTCAAAAGCACTCAGATTGAAGTACACCGCTATATCATCGCGCTGAATATAGTAGGCATCCTCCATTTCGTAGAGACGCAAGGCATAGCTGCCCTGGCTACTTTCTACACTCAATGTGGGTGGCGCATCCATATTCCTAAAAATTGTCGCGGTAGCCAGGTCGACTGCGGCGGTTACTCGCAGGCTGGTCAGGGCATTTACCAGCTTATCGACCTCGCTCTGTAAGGGCGTGTTGTCCGCTTTGCCTCGCCAGCCCGCGTTGGTTTTGACAATGCGATAATCGAGTCCCTGCACCACCTGCACATCCGTCATTTGTAATATGCTGGTATCCAGCCACTCGGCCGCTTGTGCGGGTAAATCGAAGGTATTGAATTCAACGGCATACACGGCGTTGTCTCCGGCGATGCGGGTGTGCACCTTGCGAAAACCCGGTGCCGTGCCCAGGTACAGGCTGCCCGCGCTCTCGCCCTCGGTGAAATATTCTACCTGGCGCTGAAAGTTGCCCTCGGCCACTTCAAACCGATTGGCGGCAGTTGTACTGCTGGTTAACGGCCATCCGCGTGCCAGTGCTGGGAGGTCCATGAGTGCGCGGTTGAGCTTTTTCTGGTCGACCGGCAGACCGTGGTAGTTGGGCAGGCGCCAGCCGTCACCCTTGCGAGCCAGCATCACACTGGTGGTTCCATCGCCGATGATAATGCGGTCGATGCTGTCTGCTTGCAGATCCAGCAAGGGGTGCATGGCGGTGTCTTTGCCCTCATTGCTGTCGGGCCAGAATACGGCGACAACCAGCAGCAACTGGCAGGCCAGCACTAGTGTCAAAATAGTATTGGGGCGATTCATGCCATTTCTCCCAGATCCTGTAGGTAACGCTGTTGGCGTTTTAGTCGATTGCGCCGTTGCCAAAGACCGATGACAACCAGCATCATCAGTGCCATCGCGTAGTTGAGATACTCCCAGAACAGTTGCTCATCTTTTCCCAGCGGATTCAGGCTGCGGTTGAAGTGTGCGTGCGAGCGAATACCCAGCAGACCGCCGTCCTCAAGCGCCCAGTCAAAAGTATTGGCGAGCAGTTGCAGGGGGCCCAGGTACTGGGCGCCCGTCATTGAACTCATGGTGCCGAGTATCTGGTCGGTGAGGAAATCATTGGAGGCGTAAATAATCAGTCGCGCCGATTCCGGTGACCGCTCAATGACGCCGCCCGCGGTAAGTTCCGTATTGTAGGCAGTTTTTTCACTAGCCAGCAGGGGTGAGGGTTTGCCCGCATAAAAGGACTCGAAACGACCACTGATCACCGCCGCAAGCAGTTGTTGGCCCGTGTCGCCCTCGGTCTGCCAGGCGCTCAGACCGGCGTCGGTAACCCTGGGTAATACCTCCATGGAATCTGATATCCACGCCGCATCGGTAGTGCTGATCAGTGGGGTTATCTCTCTCTCGCTATTTTTATCTGCATCAATGCGCAAGGGTGAAGACCAGGGCATGGTGATCTGTGGAATGCCGCTGGTGATGGGGTGGTCCGGGTTGAGGCCGGGGCTGCGGGCATCGACAAAGTAGGGGTAATCCACCATCGCCACTTCCCGAAACTGGAATCCTCTAACCTCACGGGTTACCGGGATGGGGAAGGCCGAGTTCTGCGGGTCCATCACCAGGCTGGCGCCAATTTCTATGCCGTGGTGCTGCAACCAGTCCTGCAGACCGTTGTTGCGATTGATCATAGCGAGGCCACCACCGGCGATTTGTGAAATAAACGAGGAGGTCACCAGCACCACGCTGCCGCCGCGCATAAGAAATTGGTCAATGGCAAAAACCGATTTCTCGTCCAGGTTGTCCGGCGCCACCACCACCAGCATGTCGGCCTCAGCCGATACCGATCCATCGCTCAATTCTTCCCTGCGGATGGTGTGGTTTTGCGTAATGGTGCCCTCGAGATTGCGAAACTGCGGCCCGGTCATGCCGTACTGTGCCAGACGGTAATCCATTTTGGGTGCGGAGAAGGCAATAGTTTTAGTAAAGCCCCTGGCGAATCGTTTCAGGCTGGCATCCAACCCGCGCCTAAAATTGTCGGGATTGAAATCGGTGGGCAGTTGCACCACCTGGCGGTCGTCAGCCAGGGTCAGGTAAAAGTAAAATGAGGTTTCATCGAGCAGGTTGGCCACCATGGGCTTGAACCCCCATTCTTTCTGTATTTGCAGTGCCAGGCTGCCGTCGCCCGCTTCTGGTTCCAGCAAGCGCACACTGAAATGACCGCCCGATTCCGCTTCTACCGTAGCCAGCTGCTCGATGATGGCCGCCTTGTATTCCACCAACTGCTCGGGCAACAAATCGTCAGCCGAGACATAGCCAATCAGTTCAATATCCTTGCCAATACTGTCAAACAGGTTGCCGCTGGCCTGGTAGCCGTACATTGCCTTTTTGATGGCGCGGGTCAGGTCAAATTCGGGGTTGCGCAATTGCACCTCAAGATTGGCGCTAGTGCCTGCTTTCACTTCTATCAGCTCGCCAAAACCCAGTACCTGGTGGCTGTCGCCGTATTTAACCAGTACATTGAAGTAGGAATTGACCAGCGCGGCCTGGTAGCGATCAGCCACCTGGAAGGGAATAGCGCGAATGCCATACTTTTGATTGGCCTCTTCTTCCAGCTCAGGTTCATCGGCGGGATCGATAATTTCCACCCGCACCATGCCCTTGCCGGCGACCTCGTACTCCATCAGCAAGTCACGCAGCTGCGGCACCAGCGGTGCCAGCATGGGATGGGTTTTGGCACTGAAATAACCGCGCAACAAGAGCGGCTCCTGCAGTTGGTCCAGGTAATTGAGGGTGGCCTTAGAGATGGAAAACAGTTTGCCCTCGGTTACATCCGTTCTGAGGCTGCTGACCTGGCTCAACCAGAGGTTGCCCACCAATATATTGACGACCACCAGCGCGGTCACCTTGCGCCACTGGTTGTGATGGCGCTTCGAGCCGGTTGCGGCCCAGCGCTCCTGCTCCAGTGAGTACACATTGAGGCACAGAAACACGCCTATCAGGCTCAGGTAGTAGACCAGGTCGCGAATATCTATCACACCGCGGGTTATGGATTCAAAGCGCGAACCACTGCCCAGGTCGCGCAGCAGTTCGCTGGCAAAATTACCCACCAAGCTGGTGATCATGACCGAGCCGAGGATATAAAGCGCACCGCACAGCGCCACCGAGCCGATCAGGCTGACGATGGAATTATCACTGCGGGCGGATACAAACAAGCCGACACTGATATAGGCCGCGCCCAGCAACAGTGTGGCGAGATAACCGGCGAAGACAGGGCCCCAGTCCAGCTCACCCAGCAGGGAAACCGTGATAGGTAAGGGCAGGGTGATCAACAGGGCCAGCAGTAACAGCACCACGCAGGCCTGGAACTTGCCGATGACAAAGCGCCACAGGGGCACCGGTTGCGTCAGTACATATTCCAGGGTGCCGGTGCGGCGTTCTTCACTCCACATACGCATGGTCAGCGCTGAGCTGAGGAAGATAAGCAGGATGGGCATCCATGCAAACAAGGGCCTGACGTCGGCGATATTGCGGGCGAAGAAAGCCTCGCCCCAGAAAAATACAAACAGGGTTACTGCCGCAAAGCTGGCCAGGAATAACCATGCTACTGGCGAGGCAAAAAATAGCGTAATTTCCTTCTGCGCGATAACCTTCACATGGGCATTAGGCTGCATGACTTATCTCCTCACGCAGACTAACTTCCCGGAACACGGTTTCGAGATCGCGAACCTCCGGTGCCAGGTAAAAGAGTTGGCCGCCGTCTTGGGAAATGGTGGTGGCAATAAGCGCCGCGGCTTTGTTGAGAGCGGCGGCTCTGTCCAGGTCGTCACCGGGCGGAAGGCCGATACTATAATGATCGCCGCAACTGTTTACCTGCAGTGTGGGTAACAGCTCCTGCAGACGCGCTGTAGTAAGACTGGTTTTTACCTGTAGTGCAACCGCACTGCGCAAACTGTCCAGTGTTTCATCCAGGGCCAGTTGGCCGTCGCGAAGAATGAGCACACGATCACAGATCGCATCGACTTCCTGCATGATATGGGTGGACAGAATCACCGTGGCAGTCGCCGACATGGCCTGGATCAGGTCGCGCATGTGCTGGGTCTGGTTCGGGTCCAGTCCATTGGTGGGCTCATCCAGGATCAACACCTTCGGCGAACCCAAAATGGCCTGTGCCACGCCGACTCTCTGTCGGTAGCCTCGCGACAGGGTTGCGATGGGGTTAATCAGCTTGCCCTGCAGTTCCGTATCGCGAATCACCCGACGCAGAGCGCTTTTTAGTTCTTCTCCCTGCAAGCCCTTGAGGGTGGCGGCAAAGTGCAGGTAATCGGCCACGCCCATATCCGTATAAATGG
>SMVB01259973.1_pt1 | contig 39574 bp, 34 predicted proteins | sample 2456461 | NCBI WGS metagenome assembly SMVB01 (sample SAMN11095934, study PRJNA526329) | marine sediment metagenome | biome: Marine sediment; feature: Surficial sediment; material: Deep marine sediment; isolation source: Hadal surficial sediment | place: Pacific Ocean | collected 2014-05 | depth...
CGCGGCGCGTCCGGCTGTCGCGGCGCATCTGGGCCTTGTCGTCGAGCAACGGAATGTTCCGGAAGACTTTTAAACGAGGGCGGAATGTTGGACGGGACCGCCGTGGCCGTTGTCTCAATGTACCACCGAGGCCTGCAAAAGCAGGTGGGCACCGTGATGCCGACGGCACACCGCCGGTAGGGACAGCTCCCGAGTGGTTTTTATTGGCCCAGGGACATTTCAGACGTGACGCGCCTAGCAGTACCCGTCCACCCTTGAAACTAAGCGCTCTCCAGCCGCGCGGCAATGCTTTCGACGCGCTCGGCGATGGCGCCGAGGCTTTCGGCGACGCTGTTTCGCGCCTCGCCCAGCGCGCCGCCGTCGTCGATCTTGTCATAGGCCTCCGACAATTCGTCGGCGACCATCAGGCTGGCCATCACCATCAGATGGGCGTCGCCTACCTGGCCCACGCGTCCGACCAGTTCGGTGACTTGCGCGTCGATATAGTTGGCGAGATGGGCCAGATGATCTTCCTGGCCGTCTTCGCAGGCGACGGGATAGGTGCGTCCGTTGATGCGCACTTGGATCTCGGCCATCTCGTCCCCCCGCGCTATTTCATTCTTCGAGGACCGCGCGCATGCGCCCGATCGCCGAATCGAGACGCATCGACACGGCCTCGGACGCCGTGTGCAGGTCCGCGTGTTTGCGTTGGATGTCGTCCAGCGTGGCGGCCAGCCGGTCGCGTTCGGCCTTGAGCGCCTCGATGTCCGCGTCGCCGTTCGATGCCGTGGGCAGGTTGGTTGCCGCGGCCTCCAGCCTGTCGATGGCCTTTTCGAGACGGTCCCTGGCCTTGTCGAAGGATTTCATCGCTGTACCTCGTCGCGGGGCAGGATAAGCGGTGCCGCGCGGGGCCGTCAACCAACCCTGTTTTGGCGCGCCAAATGGCCGGTTGACGGCGGCGGCGTTGACGGTCATTTATTGCCACCCTCGACGGCCTCTTCGATGCGGTGGCGCGTTGTCGCCTTGCGACGCCGGGGGTTGTGGCGACAAGCCGACGGAACCGCCGATGGAAGCCCCCGATATGACGCCCGATTCCGCCGTCGAACAGACCCGCGCGGCGCCGGCGGCAGGCCACGCCGATCTGGCCAACGCGATTCGCGCCCTTGCCATGGACGCGGTGCAGCGGGCCAATTCGGGCCATCCCGGCATGCCCATGGGCATGGCCGACGTGGCCACCGTGCTGATCTCGCGTTTCCTCAAGTTCGACCCGGCCGATCCCGAATGGCCCGACCGCGACCGATTCGTGCTGTCGGCCGGGCACGGGTCGATGCTGCTTTACGCGCTGCTTTATCTGACCGGCTATCCGGGCATGGATATCGAACAGCTGCGCAACTTCAGGCAATTGGGAAGCCGCACCGCGGGCCATCCCGAATACGGCCACGCGCCGGGTATCGAGACCACCACGGGACCGCTGGGCCAGGGGCTCGCCAACGCTCTCGGCATGGCGTTGGCCGAGCGCCATCTGGCGGCGCGCTTTGGCGCCGAGCTGGTCGATCACCACACCTATGTCATCGCCGGCGACGGTTGCCTGATGGAGGGAATTTCTCACGAAGTTATTTCGCTGGCCGGACATTTACGGCTCGACCGCCTGATGGTGCTGTTCGACGACAACCGGATTTCCATCGACGGCCCGACCTCGCTGACCGTGTCGGACGATCAGTTGGCGCGGTTCACGGCCGCCGGTTGGGACGTGCGCGCCGCCGACGGCCACGACCCGGACGCCATCGCCGAGGCCATCGCGGCGGCGCGTGAAACCGACCGGCCGTCCCTGATCGCGTTTCGCACGATCATCGGGTTCGGCGCGCCCACCAAGCAAGGCACGGCCGCGACCCACGGCGCGCCGCTGGGCGAGGACGAAGTGGCGGCGGCGCGGGAAAAACTCGGTTGGGCGCATCCGCCGTTCGAAATCCCCGAGCCCATCCTGGCCACGTGGCGCGGCTTCGGCGCGCGCGGCGCGCTGGCCCGCGCGGCGTGGCGCGATACGTTGAAGGACTCGCCCAAGCGCGCGGATTTCGAGGCCGCCACGGCCGGCGCCCTGCCGCAAGACTGGGGCGACAAGATCGAGGCGTTCAAGCGCAAGCTGGTGGAAGACGCGCCCACGGTGGCGACCCGCAAGGCTTCGCAGATGGCGCTCGAGGTGATCAACGCGGCGGTGCCCAACACCATCGGTGGCTCGGCCGACCTGACCGGCTCCAACAATACCAAGACCACTGAGTTGGCGCCGCTCACCGCGCAAGATTACGGCGGCCGCTACATCTATTATGGGGTCCGTGAGCACGCCATGGCGGCGGTGATGAACGGTCTGGCGCTGCATCGCGGCGTGATTCCCTATGGCGCCACGTTCCTGGTGTTCACCGATTACGCGCGCCCGGCGATCCGGCTTTCCGCCTTGATGGGGCTGCGCGTGGTCTATGTCATGACCCACGACTCGATCGGCCTCGGCGAGGACGGCCCGACCCATCAGCCGGTGGAACACCTGGCGGTCCTGCGCGCGATTCCGAACCTGACGGTCTTTCGCCCCGCCGACGCGGTCGAGACGGCGGAGTGTTGGGCGCTGGCCCTGGAGCGCGGCGCCGGTCCATCGGTGCTCGCGCTGACCCGCCAGGGCCTCGCCCCGGTGCGGACCACCCACGTGCGCGAAAACCTGTGCGCGCGCGGCGCCTACGAAGTCGCGGCGGCCGACGGCGCGGCGCGGGTCAGTCTGATCGCCACCGGCTCGGAAGTCGGCCTGGCGCTGGCGGCGCGCGAACGGCTTCAGGCCGACGGCGTTCCAAGCCGGGTGGTTTCGATGCCGTGCTGGGAATTGTTCGCGGAAAATGACCCGGCGACACGGGCGTCGGTGCTTGGCGAGGGCACTCTCAAGGTCGGTATCGAGGCGGCGGTGTCGATGGGTTGGGAGCGTTGGCTCGGCGACGACGGCCTGTTCGTGGGCATGGACGGCTTCGGCGCCTCGGCGCCGGCCAAGGACTTGTATGAGCATTTCGGCCTGACGCCGGAGCACGTCGTCAAGGCGGTCAAGGACCGGCTTTAACGGCTCGGCAATCTGGGAGGAAGCGGATGTCTGTTCGATTGGGCATTAACGGGTTCGGGCGCATCGGGCGGCTGGTGATGCGCGCCGCGGTGGAATCCGGGCGCGACGACGTCGAGGTGGTCGGCGTCAACGACCTCGGGCCGGTGGAGACCAACGCGCATCTGTTGCGCTACGATTCGGTGCACGGGCGCTTCCCGGGGGAGGTCGTGGTCAACGGCGACAGCATCGACATCGGGCGCGGACCGATCAAGGTGAGCGCCGAGCGCGATCCGGCCAAGCTGCCGTGGGCCGAGCTCGGCGTCGACGTGGCGCTGGAATGCACCGGCATCTTCACCAAGCGCGACGACGCGGCCAAGCATTTGGCGGCCGGCGCGAAGCGGGTGCTGATCTCGGCGCCCACGGCGGACGCCGATTTGACCGTGGTCTTCGGCGTCAACCACGACAAGCTCAAGCCCGAGCACAAGGTGGTGTCCAACGCGTCCTGTACGACCAACTGCCTGGCGCCGGTGGCCATGGTGCTCAACGAGGCGATCGGCATCGAGCGCGGCTTCATGACCACCATCCACGCCTATACCGGCGACCAGCCGGTGCTGGATACGCTTCACAAGGACCTGCATCGCGGGCGCGCCGCCGCCATGTCGCTGATTCCGACCTCGACGGGCGCGGCCCGCGCGGTCGGACTGGTGCTGCCGGAACTGGCCGGCAAGCTGGACGGCACCGCGATTCGCGTGCCCACCCCCAATGTTTCGCTGATCGACCTCACCTTCACGGCGTCGCGCGCGACCAGCGTGGAGGAGGTCAACCAGGCGGTCACGGAAGCCGCCAACGGGCCGCTCAACGGCATCCTCGCCGTCAACGACGTGCCGCTGGTTTCCATGGACTTCAACCACGATCCGGCCAGCTCGACCTTCGACCTGACCCAGACCCAGGTGGTCGACGGCACCTTCGTGCGCGTGTTGTCGTGGTACGATAATGAATGGGGTTTTTCGAACCGCATGAACGACGTCGCGGCTTTGCTCGGCGGGTAAACAACGTTGACCGACGCGAAGCCGTTCGACACGCTTGACGACCTCGACGTGGGCGGCCGGCGGGTTCTGGTCCGTATCGATCTCAACGTGCCGATCGATGAAGACGGCAATGTCGCCGACGATACCCGCATCCAACACTTGGCTCCGACCCTGACGGAATTGGCCGAACGCGGCGCCCGCGTGGTGCTGATGTCGCACCTCGGCCGTCCCAAGGGCCGGCGCGACGACGATCTGTCGCTGGGCTTCCTGGCGATGCCCTTGTCGCAAGCCTTGGGCGGCGCCGACGTGGCGGTGGTCAACGATTGCGTCGGCGCGGGGGCGGAAAAGGCCGTCGCGGCGTTGCGGCCCGGTCAGTTCGCGCTTCTCGAGAACCTGCGCTTCCACCCGGGCGAGGAAAAAAACGACTCGGCGTTCGCCGACAAGCTGGCGCGGCTCGGCGATCTTTACGTCAATGACGCGTTCTCGGTGTCGCACCGCGCCCATGCCTCGTTGGTCGGCGTCGCCGAACGCCTGCCTCACGCCGCCGGGCGCCTGATGCAGGCCGAGCTCGAGGCCTTGGGAAAGGCGCTGGGCGACCCGGCGCGTCCCGTGATGGCCATCATCGGCGGCGCCAAGGTGTCCACCAAACTGGAACTTCTCGCCAACCTGATCGACAAGGTCGACGTGCTGGCCATCGGCGGCGGCATGGCGAACACGTTCCTGCACGCCCAAGGCCACGATGTCGGCAAGTCGATTTGCGAGACCGACATGGCCGACCGGGCGCGCGCCATCCTGGCCAAGGCCAAGGCGGTGGATTGCGACATCATCCTGCCCAGCGATGCCGTGGTCATGGCCGAGGCCGGCACGGCGGAACCCGCTATCGTGTCGGTGGACGACGTGCCACCCGACTCGATGATCCTCGATATTGGCCCCGATACCGCCGACACCATCGGCAACCGCATTCCGCTGTGCAAAACGGTGATCTGGAACGGCCCCCTCGGTATGTTCGAAACCCCGCCCTTCGACACCTCGACGGTGCTGCTGGCGCGCACCACCGCCGCCATGACCCGCGCCGGCGCCCTGGTCAGCGTGGCCGGCGGCGGCGACACCGTGGCGGCGCTGGTCCATGCCGGCGCCGAAGGCGGCTTCACATATGTTTCCATGGCCGGCGGCGCTTTTCTTGAATGGATGGAGGGCCGCGCGCTGCCGGGCGTCGAGGCGCTCAAGGCGTGAGCGCGGCGATGGCCGCCGCCGCGACGGACGAGGCGCCGGTGGTGGTGGTCCACGGCCTTGCTCACTTGCGCGCGGTATTCGCCGCCGCGCGCGCCGCCGGCCAGCCGTTGGTTGCGTGGACCGCGCCGGGCGCGGCGGGTTATGCCGGCGTGCTTTATTTGAAAAAGGCGGTGGAGGCGGCGCGCGCCGATGTCGGCGAGGCGCCGGTTCGGGTGGTGCTCGACTGCGGCGGTGACGCGGCCCATGCCCTGGGCGCCTTGCGCATGGGGTGGACCGACATTGCGTTTAAAGGCGCGCCCAAACTGCGTGAAAAAATCCTCCGAATCGCCGACCAAACGGGCGCCCGATTGGTTGCGCCGGACCACGCTCCGGCGCTCGATCTGCTCGACGAACCCGACCCGGAAACCGCCTGCCGGAACGCGCTCGTGGACCGCCGGTGAGACGGCGCCCGGCGGCGTTGCAAATGTTAAGTGGCTGCGATATCCACGCCTTTACGCGGGTCTTTGTGGATTGCTGGAGGGCGGGGCGATGAAGGTTTCAACACGGGTCAAGAAAATCCTCTCCGGGTTCGAAAGCGACAATCCCGGCACCAAGGCCAACCTGGCGCGGATCTTGATGACCGGCCGGCTCGGCGGCTCGGGGCGCATGGTGATCCTTCCCGTGGATCAGGGCTTCGAGCACGGCCCCGCGCGCAGCTTCGCGCCCAACCCGCCGGCCTATGATCCGCATTACCATTTCAAGCTCGCCATCGACGCCGGCCTCAATGCCTTCGCCGCGCCGTTGGGCATGCTGGAAGCCGGCGCCGACAGCTTCGCCGGGCAGATCCCGATGATTCTCAAGGCCAACAGCGCCAACAGCTTGTCGACCACCACGGACCAGGCGGTGACCGCCTCGGTCAAGGACGCGATTCGCCTGGGCTGCGCGGCCGTCGGCTTCACCATCTATCCGGCGTCCGAGTACCAGTTCGAGATGATGGAGGAGCTGCGCGAGTTGGCCCGCGAGGCCAAGGCGCACGGCCTCGTGGTGGTGGTGTGGTCCTATCCGCGCGGCGGCAAGCTTTCCAAGGAAGGCGAGACCGCGGTCGATATATGCGCCTACGCCGCCCATATGGCGGCGCTGCTCGGCGCCCATATCATCAAGGTCAAGCCGCCCACGGACGCGTTGGAACTCGACGCGGCGGCCAAGGTCTACCAGGCCCAGCATATCGACATCGCGACCATGAGCGCGCGCATCGCCCATGTGGTGCAGGCCTGTTTCGCCGGCCGGCGCCTGGTGGTGTTCTCGGGCGGCGCGGCCAAAGGCCTCGACGGCCTGTTCGACGAAGTGCGCGCGGTCCGCGACGGCGGCGGCAACGGCTCCATCATCGGCCGCAACACGTTCCAGCGCCCGCGCGACGAGGCGCTCGAGATGCTGGATACGGTCATTAAGATTTACCAGGGCAAGGCGTGAGCCCAGAACATTCCGACGCCCGGGACGACGAGCAGCGCTGCCGGCTCTACCTGATCACGCCGCCGGCCCTCGACCCCGACGCCTTCGCCGACACCCTGGCCGCCGCGCTCGACGCCGGCGATGTCGGCTGCCTGCAACTCCGCCTCAAGGACGCCGACGACGCCGCGGTGCGCCACGCGAGCCAAATCCTCATGCCGGTATGCCACGCCCGCGACGTGGCCTTTCTGATCAACGACCGTCCCGACCTGGCGGCCGAACTGGGCGCCGACGGGGTTCATGTCGGCGCCGAGGACGCGTCCTACAAAGACGCGCGTCGGCTCGTCGGCGACGGCGCCATCGTCGGCGTGAGCTGCTACGATTCGCGCCACCGCGCCATGGTGGCCGCCGACGCGGGCGCCGACTACGTCGCCTTCGGCGCGTTCTTTGACACGCCCACCAAGCAACCGCGATCTCGGGCCGAGCCCGATCTGTTGCGTTGGTGGCACGAACTCGCGACCGTTCCCGGCGTTGCCATCGGTGGCATCACGGTGGACAACTGCGATGTGTTGATCGAGGCGGGCGTCGATTTCCTCGCCGTCATCGCCGGCGTGTGGAACCACGGAGATGGCCCGGCCGCAGCGGTGGCGGCGTTCAACCGCAAGATCGAGTCCCCACGAAAAGACCAGGAGACAGACACGCCATGACATCGTCGCCCGCCATACCCGAAACCATGACCGCGATTACGATCACCGAACCGGGCCCGGCCGAAGTGTTGAAGCCGGTCCAGCGCCCGGTGCCGCGGCCGGGCGCGGGCGAGGTGCTGATCAAGGTGGCGGCGGCCGGCGTCAATCGCGGCGATATCATGCAACGCCAGGGAACCTACCCCGCGCCGCCCGGCATGGTGTTCGACGTGTTGGGGCTCGAGGCGTCGGGCGCCATCGTCGCGGTGGGCGAGGGCGTCACCGACTGGCGGGTCGGCGACCAGGTTTGCGCCTTGATGGCGCGCGGTGGCTACGCGGAATATTGCCTGGCCGACGCGCCGCTGGTCTTGCCGGTGCCGGACGGCGTCTCGCTGATCGATGCCGCGTCGCTGCCCGAAACCATCTTCACCGTGTGGACCAACGTCTTCGACCGTGGCGGGCTCAAGGCGGGCGAGCGCTTTTTGGTGCATGGCGGCGCCAGCGGCATCGGCACCACGGCGATCCAAATGGCCGTTGCGCGCGGCGCGCAGGTGTTCGCCACCGCCGGCGGCGCGGAGAAATGCGCGGCCTGCGAAGCCCTCGGCGCCACGCGCGCGATCGATTACCGCGAGGACGACTTCGTCGCCGCGATCAAGGAGGAGACCGATGGCCAGGGCGTCGACGTGATCCTGGACATGGTTGCCGGCGACTACGTGGCGCGCAATATCGAGGCCTTGGCCATGGAGGGCCGGGTCGTGATGATCGGCCTGATGAACGGGCCCGAGGCCGCCATCAACGTGGTGCCGATCCTGGTCAAGCGCCTCACCGTGACCGGTTCGACATTGATGCCGCGCACGGTGGCGCAAAAGGCCGAAATCGCCCGCGCCGTCCGCGCCGACATCTGGCCGTTGTTCGGCCAGGGCGAGATGAAACCCGTGGTCCACGCCCGCGTTCCCCTGGCCGAGGCGGCCCGCGCCCACGCCCTGATGGAAGAAGGCGCGCATATTGGCAAGATTTTGTTGGTCGTCTGACCAACGTCGGCATCCCACCGCGCGTTGCCTTCGGCCGGTCAAGCTGATAGGTTCCGCGCCGCGAACAAATCCCCACCTGACAAACGTTATCGCCATGAGAATCAACGGCAACGCCGTCCGTCCCGGTATGGTTATCGAGCACAAGGGACAGCTGTGGCGCGCGGTCAAGAGCCAACAGACCCAGCCCGGCAAGGGCGGCGCCTATAACCAGGTCGAGCTCAAGAATTTGCGCGATGGCACCAAGTTGAACGAGCGCTTCCGCTCTTCCGAAAATGTCGAGCGCGTGCGCCTCGACGAAAAGCACTATCAGTTCCTGTACGCGGACGGCGATCTGCTGACTTTCATGGACGGCGAGACCTTCGAGCAGATCACGTTGGACGCGAAAATGGTCGGCGAGGCGCGCCCCTTTCTGCAGGACGGGATGGAGGTCCAGGTGCAGTCGCACGAGGGCGAGATCATGAGCGTGATACTGCCCGACACCGTGGTGATGGCGGTGACCGAGACCGAGCCGGTGGTCAAGGGCCAGACCGCCGCGTCGAGCTTCAAGCCGGCGATGGTGGAGAACGGCGTGCGCGTCATGGTGCCGCCGCACATCGAAACCGGCACGCGGGTCGTGGTGAATACCGCCGACGGCAGCTACGTAGAACGCGCCAAGGACTGACGGCGGGGCCCGCGAAGGATCACCGTGGCCGTACGTTCCCCCAACATCAATGTCATGGTGTCGGCCGCCTTCAAGGCGGCGCGGCGTCTGGCGCGCGATTTTGGCGAAATCGAGAACCTTCAGGTCGGCCCCAAGGGAACCGAACGTTTCGTGGCCACCAGCCTGGAGAAGGCCACGCGCGTGTTGGGCGACGAACTGGCCAGGGCGCGGCCCGACTATGGCATGGTGATGGCCGGCGCCGCCGCGCGCGGCGGCGGGGCGGAACAGCGCTGGATCGTCGATCCGATCGCCGGCGTCCTCAACTTCGCCCATGGCATCCCCAATTTCGCGCTCACCATCGCGGTGCAAAGCGGCGCCGAAGTGATCGCGGGGATCGTATACGATCCGCTGCGCGATGCCTTGTTCTGGAGCGATAAAGGCACCGGCGCCTATCTCAACGACCATCGTCTGCGCGTCTCGGGCCGAAAAGATCCCGCCACCGCCCTGGTCGGCACCCATGGCGACGGCGCGGTCACCGAAGATGCGTTGGAGCGCGCCTTGGCGGGGCGCGTGGCGGGTATCCGTCGCATGGGTTGCGCGGCGCTCGACCTGTCGGCGGTGGCGGCCGGGCGGCTCGACGGCTTTTGGGCGCTATCGTCGAAGCCATGGGACGTGGCCGCCGGGGTGTTGCTGGTTCGCGAGGCGGGCGGTTACGCCAGCGCCTTCGGTGGCGCCGGAGACCCGTTGTCGGGTGCCGGTGTCTTGGCCGCGAACGCCCACCTGCACGCGGCGCTGGGCGCCGTGCTCCACGCGGCCTAAATTCGCGGTACGGGTATAAGCTGTTGTTCCAAAGGATTAAGCTGGCTATTGTTTCGCGGTTCGCGTTTGCGCGGACAGGGTTTGAGGAGGGTGCCGGCATCGCGCCGGCGAGGAGCGGGAATGGTCCGTCCGCCGGGCCTGAGACAGACGGGGCTTAGGGTGCCGCGTCGCGCGTGGGTTTGCGCGGTTGCCGCGGCTGCGGCGCTGTGCGGCGTCACGCCGCTCGCGGCCCAGAACACGGTGATCGTGGGAAGTGGCCGGCCGGCCGTCGAGGTCAACGAAGAGGCAATCTATTTTGGCTTGCCGGGCTATAACGTGCCCTTGCAGCGCTACCGGTCCATGCCGCTTTATGATCCGCGCAACGGCCGGGTGTTGTCGCGAGTCCTGACCTTGCAGCCACCGTCTGGCGCCGCGCCGCAATTGCGCCCGCCAATGGTGGGCGAAGCGGCGCCACCCTTGACGCCGCCCCGGTCGCGCGTGGTCGACTTGCCGCCACCGCGCGCCGCGGAAAAACCGCGGCCCCCCGAACCGGCCCCCAAGGCGCCGGTGCGCGTCGAGCGAAAACCCGCGCCGCCGCCGCCCAAACCGGCACCCGCGCCGCCGCCGCCCAAACCGGCTCCCGCGCCGCCGTCGACAGCAGCCGCCAAGCCGCCCGAACCGGCGCCGCCACCGCCCAAGCGAGCGGCACCGGAGACGGCGGCGGCGCCGCCACGGCCACAGCCACAGCCACCGTCACCGCCCAAGACAGCGGCGCCGGCGCCAAGGCCTCCCGCCGAGGTCGCCGCGACCACGCCAGCCACGGAAACGCCGCCGCCGCCCCGGCCCGCGTCGCGTCCGGCCGCGCCCGTGACGGCGGGCCAGCCGATGACCGTTTTGTTTTCGCCCGGCGACGCGCAGTTGTCGGATGAGTTCGCCGGCGCGCTTAACCAGATCGCGGACCAGATCAAGGATGACGAGCGCGCGCGGCTTCAACTGAAGGCGTTCGCGGCGGGCGGATCGACATCGCCCAGCGCGGCGCGGCGGTTGTCGTTGTCGCGGGCGCTCGCGGTGCGATCCTTCCTGATCGAAGCCGGCTTGAGCTCGACCAAGATCGATGTCCGTGCCCTGGGCGCCAAATATGAAAGCGGCCCGCCCGATAGAGTGGATGTCGTCGTGTTGAACTAGCGGGCGCGTCGCGAGTGCCGCCCAATTCACTGAAACCACCGCGCAGTCAGACTATATGAACCGTTCATGAATACGTCGCGACGATTCCTGACCCGGATGACCGTCTTCCTGCTTCTCGCCATCGGCGTGTGCTTCGCGCTGGTGAAGCCGTTGCTGGAAGCGTTCCAGGCCAATCCCATGCTCAACGGCCTGATCCTGGGCGTGCTTCTGGTGGGCATCATTTATAGTTTCCGCCAAGTGTTCAGCCTGGCGCCGGAAGTGCGTTGGATCGAGCACTTCCGAACCAATCAGCCGGGCGCGGCGGCGCAGACGGCGCCCCGGCTGTTGTCGCCGATGGCGCGCATGCTGGCCGACCGCAAGGGCAAGGTGATGTTGTCGGCCATGGCCATGCGCTCGCTGCTCGACGGCATTTCCGCGCGCCTCGACGAGGCGCGCGACATTTCGCGCTACATGATCGGGCTCTTGATCTTCCTCGGCCTGTTGGGGACCTTCTGGGGCCTTTTGGAAACGGTCAGTTCGGTCGGCCGGGTGATCGGCGGTCTTGCGATAGTCGACGAAAATATCGTCGACACCTTCACGGCGCTCAAGACCGGGCTCCAGGAGCCGCTGAACGGCATGGGCACGGCTTTTTCGTCGTCGCTGTTCGGTCTTGCCGGTTCGCTGGTGCTGGGCTTCCTCGACCTGCAATCCAGCCAGGCGCAAAACCAGTTTTTCAACGACCTTGAGGAATGGCTGTCAAGCGTGACCCGGCTGGGCACCGGCGGTGGCATTGGCATCGGCGAAGGCGAGCAGTCCGTGCCGGTCTACGTGCAGGCGCTGCTGGAACAGACCGCTGAAAGCCTGGAAAGCCTGCAACGCACCATGTCGCGCGGCGAGGACGACCGGCGCTCGTCAAGCAACAATATCGTGCAGTTGACCGAGAAACTGGCCACGCTGACCGATCAGATGCGCGCCGAGCAAAGCCTGATGGTGAAACTGGCCGAAAGCCAGATGGACATGCGACCCGTGCTGGCGCGCCTCGCGGACCTGTCGGACCGCGGCGACGGTGGCTTTGACGAGGCCAGCCGGGGCCATATCCGCAATCTCGACGTCTACATGATGCGGCTCCTGGAGGAGACCGTGAACGGCCGCAACCAGATGATTTCCGAGTTGCGCAGCGAGATCAAACTGCTGGCGCGCACGGTCGCCGCGGTGGCCAGCAGTCGCGATCGCCCCGCCCCGCCCCCGGGAGGGGACAGCGCCGGCGGCCGCTGACGCGCCGTCCTGATCCGACATGGCCTCCCGCTCACGCCGCACGACCGGCAGCGCCGACATCTGGCCGGGCTTCGTCGACGCGTTGGCGTCGCTACTGCTGGTCTTGATCTTCCTGCTGGTCGTTTTCGTGCTCTCCGAATTCTTCCTCTCTCGCGCGCTGTCGGGTCGCGACGAGGCGCTGGATCGGCTCAACCGGCAGGTCGCCGAACTCGCCGATCTGTTGTCCTTGGAAAAACAGGCCAATATCCAGTTGCGCGGCGACATCACCCAATTGGCCTCTCAGTTGCAGGCCTCGACCGCCAAACGCGATGTCCTGGCCAGCGACCTGGCGGCCGCCTTGGGTTTGCAAGCCGAGCTCGAAAAGCAACTCCGGGACGTGGCCGGCATGGAGGCCGACTCCGAAGACCTCAGACTGCAGTTGGCCGCGGCCATGGCCATGTTGGAGGCCGAGCGCGCGACCGCGCGCTCGAAGCGCGAACAGGAGGAGGCGGCGCGGATCGAACTGATCGAAGAGCACAAAATTTCGTCGGCGGCGCAACGGCAACTCGCCATGCTCAACCAGCAGATCGCCGCGTTGCGAATCCAACTGGCCGCCTTGCAACGGGCCTTGGACGTGAGCGAGTCCGAGGTCGAGGACCAAAACGTTCAGATCGTCGACCTGGGTCGGCGGCTCAACATCGCGTTGGCGAACAAGGTCGAGGAACTATCGCGCTTCCGTTCGGAATTCTTCGGACGACTGCGCAAGGCGCTGGCGGACCGCAGCGAGGTCAGCATCGAGGGCGACCGCTTCGTGATCCAGTCGGGCGTGCTGTTCGATTCGGGTTCCGCCGACCTGGGCGTGTTCGGCGCAACTCAGTTGAAGGAACTGGCGAACCTGCTGATCGAGATCGAGACCGAAATTCCCACCGAGTTGAAATGGGTGTTGCGCATCGACGGCCATACCGACAATCGGCCAATCAACACGCCGGCGTTTCCGTCGAACTGGGAGTTGTCGGCGGCGCGGGCGATTTCGGTGGCCAAATACCTGATCGAACAGGGCGTGCCGCCCCGCCGTGTCGCCGCCGCGGGATTCGGCGAGTTTCAGCCGCTTTCCGACGGCACTGACGAGGCGTCCTTCCGTCGCAATCGGCGCATCGAATTGAAGTTGACCGAGCGATGATTGGGTGAGGTGCCGGCCGGGCTTGGGCGTTTGACCGGATTGCGACGCTGGCTAATATGGCGTTTCGGATGGGCTAACCGAGGAGGAAAGCTTGGCTCTAAGATCGGAATTTGGCGGGCTCGACAGAAAACGACGTGGTCGTTTCTATTCGCGCCTGTTCAAGTTCACCCTGCTTGCCGGCACGGTTCTTGTGTTTTCGTACTGGGCCTATGTTCTGGGTCAGGAACGATCGGGAAACGCCAACCGCGACTTGACGGAACGGCTCAACCTGATCGCCGACGAAAACGAGCGTCTGCGCCAGGAAACCGAGGCGGCGGTGGCGGCGCGGGTCACCGCCGATGAGCGGGCGGCGGCGTTCCAGCGGCGTTATGTGGCCGAAGTGCCGCAAGGCCCGGCCAGGGACATCATGATGGCGGTGAACCAGCGCCTGGCCGGCGGTATCGCGCCGGAACGGATGGCCGCCGTGGTCGGCGCGGTGCAAAACAAGACCCGATGCGAAAGCGAGATCGCCTCGCGCCGGTTCATCTTGCAGACCCCGTTGACGGCGGGGACCAACAGCAGCGTTTCGTTCTCCGACAACAGGATCGTCGTCGGCGGCGGCGGCGAGTCCGCGCGTGACGCGGCGGGCAACGTCGAGGCCTGGTTCGATACGGCGCTGCCGGTCACCATGACGTTTACCCTGATCGGCGGCCGCGTGATCAAGGCCGCTGGCCTGCTGCCGCTATACCATTCGGTCGTGATCGACGACGTCGATCACCGTTTCACCGTGACCTCCGCCAAGACACGCGGCTTTGTCGCCGTCACCGAACAGCGCTGCGCCTACCCGTAACCGGCTTCAATCGACGGTCCGCAAGCTGTCGCGTCGTGGCGCCAGGTGTTCCGGAGTGACACCCAACTTGGCCAGATCGTCCGGCCAGGCGCCGGTGGCGAGCCCCGCCACCGCGCGGCCCATCGCCGGCGAGGTCATAATGCCGTAACCGCCCTGGCCGGCCAGCCACAGGAAGCCTTCGGCGGCCGGGTCGATGCCCGCGACCGGGGTCTTGTCGGCGACGAAACTTCGCAGGCCCGCCCATTTGTGCTCGATGCGCGCGACCTTCATGGTGGTCGCGCGCTCGATGCGCTCCACGGTCAGCGCGATGTCGATCTCCTCGGGCCGCGCGTCGCAGGGCGGCGATGGCGTTTCGTCGGCTGGGCTGGCCAGGACCTTGCCGGCCTCGGGCTTGAAATAGAAATCCTCGTCGACATCGATCGCCATCGGGCAGTCGTCCAGCACAAGGTCCGCCGGGCCGGCAAAAACGATGACGGTGCGACGCTTGGGCACCAGACCGACCGGCGCGAGCCCGGCAAGTCGCGCGATCTCGTCGGCCCACGCGCCGGCGGCGTTGACAAGCACTGGCGCCTCGAAAGCGCCCGCCGCCGTGTCGACCCGCCAGACATCGCCCCGCCGTTCGATCGAGCGCGCCTCGGCGTCGCAGACCAGGCGGCCGCCACGGTCCTTCATGCCCCGTAGATACCCGTTCAGGATCAAGTCGACATCCAGATACATCGATCCCGGCTCAAGATGCGCCGCCGCCACATAATCGGGGCGCAAGACTGGCAACAAGCGCAGCGCCTCGTCGACGTCGATGCGGTGAATATCCTCGCAGCCGCGCCGCGCCTCGGCCAGATTTTCCTCGAACTGCTCCAGTTGGTCCTCGCGCGCCAAGGTGACGATGCCGCGCGGACTCATCAGCGGCGTTTCGCCGAAGATATCGGGCGGGTCGGCCAACATCGCCTCGCTGGCGATGGTCAGCGCGCGGATCACGCGGTTGCCGTAATTGACGGTGAAGAACGCCGCCGACCGCCCGGTCGTGTGATAGGCGGGCCGCTCCTCGCGCTCGATCACCACCACGCGGCCGTGCCGGCTGAGTTCGAAGGCCGCGCAGGCTCCGGCGATGCCGCCGCCGATAACCAGGAAATCGCAGTTCATGAGGAGTTTTGCCATGTTGGTGGGGACAGGGAGACGCGCTCGCGTCTCCGAGGGTCTGATTGCGGAGGTCGCGAACCGAATCCGACCCGCAATGTGCGTCATTTATCGCCGCGCGTGAACCGGAATCAGCCAAAAAAGTTGGCACCGGTGGTCTGATAACCAGGTAATGGCTGGCCGTCCGGGGTCCCTTCACCGCTGGGAATCAGCGATTCGCAGCATATCTTCTTTCAATAGGAGACTTCGGTCCGGAAACGCCGGTGACATTGGCGCGCCGGGGGTTCAGGGGAAAGCGAGCTTATAGGTGCATAAGTGAGCCAGGTGACGTCACTGTTTGGCCCAACAGACATGTCCGCCCGATCGCGGCTGCTTTTGCTTGTCGGCGGCGTCGGGCTCGCGGCGTCTATCGGTTTCGCCCTGGTCCTCGATGGGCTGCATCGCCGCGGACAGGTATCCGAACTTGAAGGGTATGGCATCGCCGGCACCACCCGTATCGCCGAAGACGTGGCCTACACGGTCGGTCAGGTAGAGGCGGTCGGCGCCCTGTTGGCTGGCGTCGAGCGGCTGACTCGCGATCGGTTCGATGCCCTGGCTGGGGCGTTGGTGAGGCACGACGGCGGTCCCCGCGCGATCGCCTGGGCGGTGCCCGACCCCGCCGGCCCGGCGTCCGGCTACGAACCGGCGCCGCTACGCATACTTCACGCGACGCCAGGGGCGCCCGCTCGGCTGGCGCCGAACCGGCTCGCCGCGGGCGATCCCGTGATCGACGATTTGACGCGCCGCGCCGTGGCGTATGGATCGTCCGCCTTCAGTGCCCGATTTCGCCTGGCGGGTGGTGGCTGGGCGGTGATCGTGGCGCGGTCCGTTTACGATGGAACGGACCTTCGACCGCCCGGTATCTTGGCTGACCGGCTATTGCGCGGGGTTATCTACGGCGTTTACCCGCTGGCCCAACTGTTCGCGCCCACGGCCCGAACCCTGTCCGCGGCCGGCGTGAGCCTGACGGTTTCGGACCTGTCCGCCAGCGGGGCCGGTCAGTTTCTGTTTTCCAACGTCGACGCCGCGCGCGTTTCCACGCCCGACACAAGCACGGGCGACGCCTGGTCGGATCGGCTGGCGATGGGCGATCGCGTGTGGGGCGTCGTCTTGCGATCCGACGGCGCGTCGGCCAAATCGCCTTGGTCCGCGGCGGCGCTTCCCGCGCTGGCGGTCGGTCTGATCCTGACCGCTCTGGTGATCGCGGCCATGGCCGCCATCTTGCAGCGTTTCGAGGACAACGCGCCCGCGCCGCGCGACAGGGACGATGGAGAGGACCGACCGGTGGGCATGGTGCCGGACACGATCGAGTCGTTGCCCGTGGCGATTATGTTGTTCGATCGGGACGACGGATTGGCCATGTGGAACAAGCACGCGACAACCGTACTCACGGAGTTCGCGGACCTGTTCGTCGTGGGTACGCCCCGCGATGCCTTTGTCTCGCGCACCGAGGAACGCGGCGCGGTCGAGCGGCGCCGCAGAAAATACGAAGTGCCCGAGCGGGTCCGGGCCGATCGCAGCGCCATGGGCGATGGCGGTGAGGAGATCGGTTTTCCGGGCGACCGATGGTTCCGCGTCAATCAGGTTCGCTCGGCCGATGGTGGCCGGCTTTTCGTGCTGTCCGATATCAGCGAGTTGAAGGCGGTGGAAGGCCATCTTCGCGACCAGATATGGGAACTGGCCGCGATCAAGGCGCGCGCCGAAGCGCAGAGCCGAGAATTAACGGCGCTGAACAAGACCCTGTCAGGTTCGCGCGACACCGCCCAGGCCGCGAACCAGGCCAAGTCCGATTTCCTGGCCATGGTCAGTCACGAAATCCGCACCCCCATGAACGGCGTCCTGGGCCTGGTGGATTTGATCCTGGAAAGTGACCTGTCCGAAGAGCAGCGCGAATGCGCCGAGATGGCCCACGGCTGTGGCGAAACCGTATTGACGATCATAAACGACGTGTTGGACCTTTCGCGAATCGAGGCCGGCAAGCTCGATCTGGAGGACCGCGACTTCGATCTCCACGACGCCGCGACGGGAGTCGTCGATCTGCTCGCGCCAAGCGCCCATGAGAAACGGATCGGCGTCGCGATTTATGTCGACCCGCGCGTCCCGCGCCAGGTTCGCGGCGACGCGGGTCGGTTGCGCCAGGTACTGATCAATCTGGTTGGCAATGCAATAAAGTTCACCGACCGGGGCGGCGTCGTATTGGAAATTGGCTTGGCCGACACCGGCGACGCCGCGGTGTCGCCGATGGTGGAAATCAAGGTCGTCGACACCGGGGTCGGCATCGAAGCGAATTTCCTCGATAAAGTCTTCGCCACGTTCTCCCAGGGCGCGTCCAAGGTCGTGGGCGGCCACGGCGGCAGCGGCCTGGGTTTGGCCATCTCGCATCGCCTGGTGGGGCTCATGGGTGGCGAGATCGGCGTCGTCAGCACGCTGGGCAAGGGTAGTACTTTCTGGTTCCACGTACCCCTTTTGGACCCGCTGGCCGAAGACGGCGGTCTTGACCTGCCGGCCGGATTCGCTGACTTGCGCGCGTTGGTGGTCGACGACGACCCGCTGCATCGCGGCGTCTTGGAACGCCAGATGGCCGCCTGGGGAATTGCCGTCGATGGCGTGGGGTCCGCCGATGCCGCCATGGAATCCCTGCGCGCCGCGCACGACGAGGGCAAGCCTTTTGGCGCGGTGGTGATCGATAGAAATCTCCCCGAAGGGTCGGGCCGCCGGTTTGTCCATGCGGTGCGGGACGATCCGGTCTTGTCTGGCACGCCGGTGGTGACGATGCGCACGGTCCATGGCAGTTCGGCCGGCGACGGTCAGCCGGGGGCGAGCCAAGGCGCGAGCTTGATCAAGCCGGTCCATCCGGTGGAACTTTTCGCGCGCCTTGCCAAGGCGGTCGACGACAGCGCGCCGTGCCGGCCGATGGCCGAGGTGGACCAGCCCGTCGACGCGGTGACGCGGGCCGCCGCGCAGCGGTGGCACATTCTTTTGGCCGAGGACAACAAGGTCAATCAGATGGTCGCGGTGCGCATGCTGACGCTGAGCGGCCACGAGGTCGAAGTGGTCGACAACGGCGCGGACGCTGTCAGCGCCGTGCGCGCGGGAAACTTCGATCTGGTGCTGATGGACGTGCAGATGCCGGAATTGAACGGCCTGGACGCAACCCGGGCGATCCGCCGGCTCGATGGCGACAAGGCGGCCGTGCCGATCGTTGCCATGACCGCGGACGCCATGTTGGGCGACCGCGACAAGTGCCTGGCCGCTGGCATGGACGACTATTTGCCAAAGCCGGTCGATAAGATCGAACTGGACGCCGCGGTGGGTCGCTGGGGTGGGCGCACCAGCGCAAGCGCCGGCAAGCCGCCAACGATCCACTAGACCGGGTCAGGATCGATCGAACCCACTTTTGGGGTTCGATCGATCCTGACCCGGTCTAGCTTATGGAGTAGAGCAGATTCACGCGGTTGACGGGATCGCCCATGGCGATTCCCATCAACCACGATCTGCTCTAAAGACGTGTAACGACCGCGCCCGGAGCGTTTATTCGGCGGGCGCGCTGGCGGCGGCCGGGCGGGCGCTTTCCACGTACTCTTTCTCCAATGTGCGCAGTTTATCGGCGACGAAGCTGGATGGCTTGGTCATTCGCGCCAGCAGCGTATAAAGCACCGGCACCACGAACAGGCTCAACAAAGCCGAAAAACTGACCCCCCCGATAATCACCCAGCCGATCGACGATCGGCTTTCCGCGCCGGCGCCGGTGGCCAGCGCCAGCGGAAACGCGCCGAACACGGTGGCGATGGTGGTCATCAGGATGGGGCGCAGGCGCGCCACGGCGGAAGCATGCGCCGCCTCGCGCACGGCCAAGCCTTGTTCACGAAGCTGATTGGCGAATTCCACGATCAGGATGGCGTTCTTCGCCACCAGGCCGACCAGCATCACCATCGCGATTTGGCTATAGACGTTGAGCGTGATCCCGGTGAGCAACATCGTGCCGAGCGCGCCGGTCACCGCCAGGGGGACGGACAGCAGAATGATCAGGGGATGGATGAAGCTCTCGAATTGGGCTCCCAGCACCAGGAAGATGATGAGCAGCGCCAGCAGGAAGGTGATCCACAGCGAGGCCGACGAATCGCGGAACTCGCGCGACTGCCCGCCATAGGTGATCCGCGCCTCGCCCGGCAGCCGTTCGCGCGCCAACTCGTCGAGGTAGCTCAGCGCCTCGCCCAACGTATAGCCCGGCCCCAACGAGGCCGAGATGGTCACCGCGCGCATGCGGTCCACGCGGTTGAGTTCCTTCGGTCCCGCCCCTTCGGTCACCGTGACCAGACTGGCAAGCGGAATCAGCCGGCCGCTGCTGTCCGAGCGAACATAGATATTGGTCAGGTCCTGGGGCGTGACGCGGTCCGCTTTCTTGGCCTGGAGAACCACGTTGTACTGCATGCCGCGGTCGTTGAAGGTGGTGACGAAGCGTGCCCCCAGCATGACTTCCAACGTGTGGCCGATGGCCAGGATCGTCACCCCCAGGTCGGCGGCGCGGGTGCGGTCGATATCGACACGCAGTTCCGGCTTGGTCTCCTTGAAGTCGGTATCGACGCTGAGCAGGTTGGGGTTTTCTTTGGCGCCCTCGACGATGATGCGGCTCCAGTCGCGCAGCATGTCGTAGCTGGGCCCGCCGATGACGAACTGCACCGGTGTCTTGCGGCCCGGTTGGTTGAGGCTGGGTGGGTTGATCGCGAACACGTTGGCGCCGGGAATCGCCAGCAATTTGGGGAACAGTTCCTTGACGATTTCCTGTTGCTTGCGTTCGCGTTGGTCCCACGGGGTGAGCACGACAAAGGCGATGGCGAAATTGACCGGGCTCGGGCGGCTCAGTCCCGGCGCGATGACGCCGAAAATAGTCTCGGCCTCGCCGCTCTCAAGCAGCGGCGCGATCTTGGTTTCCGCTTCCTTGAGGTACATGCGCGTGTAGTCCATGGTCGCGCCCTCGGGCGCCATCAGCACCACCAGGAACACGCCGCGGTCCTCCGTCGGCGCGAACTCCTGATTGATCTCCTGGTACATGCCCCACGCCGCCAGGGAGACCCCGGCGGCCATGGACATCATGATCACCGGCATCGAAAGCGCGCGGTCCAGCAGCCAGCCATAGGACCGGTTGAGGCCGATGAACAGGAACTCGGTGAGCCGGTGGAAGGTCCCTTCCTGTTCCTTCGGCCGCAACAGCTTGGAGCACATCATCGGCGTCAAGGTCAGCGCGACGAAGCCCGAGAACATCACCGCCGCCGCCACCGAGACGCCGAATTCGCTGAACAGCCGGCCGGTATTGCCGCCCATCAGAGAAATCGGCACGAACACGGCGACCAGGGCCAGGGTTGTCGCGATCACCGCGAAGCCGATTTGGCGCGCGCCACGCACGCTGGCCAGCAACACGGGCTCGCCCTGCTCGATGCGCCGGTGGATATTTTCCAGCACCACGATGGCGTCGTCCACCACCAGGCCCACCGCCAGCACAAAGGCCAGCAGGGTGAGCACATTGATCGAATAGCCCATTGCCGCGAGGACCATGAACGAGGCGATCAACGACACCGGAATCGCCAACACGGGAATCGCGGTGGCGCGCCAGCTGCGCAGGAACAGGAAGATCACGCCCACGACCAGGATCAGCGCGATGCCCATGGCGTGGAAGACCCCGCGGATGGACGATGACACGAAGCGCGACTTGTCGTAGGCGACATACATGGTCAGGTGGCTTGGCAGCGACGGGCGGATCTTTTCGATTTCCGCGTAGATGCCAGCGGCGATTTCCAGCTCGTTGGCCTTGGATTGCTTGATCACGCCGAGGCCGATCGCCGGATCGCGGTTGACCCAGACCTCGTAACGCAGCTCCTCGGTGTCCAATTCGACCTCGGCGATCTCGCCCAGCCGCACCAGGTAGCCGTCCTTCTCCATCAGCACCAGATTGCGGAATTGATCGGGCGTGACCAGACCGGACTCCGTGCGCACCGTCCACTCGCGCAGGCTCGATTCGATGCGTCCCGAGGGCAACTCGACGTTCTGCGCGAGCAGCGCGGCCTCGACGTCCTGGACGGTCAGGCCGCGCGCCGCCATGGCGCGCCGGTCGAGCCACAGGCGCATGGCCGGCTTGCGCTCGCCGCCGATGATCGCCACCGCCACCCCGGGAACCACCGAAAGGCGGTCGACCAGGAACCGGTCGGCGTAGTCGCTAAGTTGTATGGCGTTCCATTCGGAACTGATCAGCGCCACCCACAGCATCGGGCTGGCATCCGCCTCGACCTTGGAAATGATCGGCGTCTCGACGTCCAGCGGCAACTTGCCGACGACGCGCGCCACCTTGTCGCGCACGTCGTTGGCGGCGCTGTCCACGTCGCGGTTGAGCACGAATTCGATATCGACTTGCGAGCGTTCCTCGCGACTTTTCGAGGTGACCTGTTTGATGCCCTCGATGCCGGCGACCGATTCCTCGATTATCTGGGTGACCTGGGTTTCGATGATCTGCGCCGAGGCGCCCTTGTAAAGGGTCACCACTGACACGGTCGGCGGGTCGATGTCGGGATATTCGCGGATCGCCAGGCGCTGGAACGCGAACAGCCCGAAAATCACCAGCACTAGGCTGACCACGGTCGCGAAGACAGGCCGTTTGATCGCGATGTCGGACAGAATCATGCCGTGATTTCCCTTCGCGCGGATCAGCTAGTCGGCGCGGCTCGCTCGCGCGCCGCCACCGAGGCGCCGTCGCGCACCTTCTGCACCCCGCCCACGATGACCGCCTCGCCCGCCATCACGCCTTCCAGCACCTCGACCTCGCTCGGCAGGCGTTGGCCCAGCACCACGGGGCGGCGCTTGGCCTGGCCGTCGACGACGACATAAACGAAGCGCGCCGTGCCGTCGAAGACCACGGCCTCCTCGGGGATTATCACGGCGTCGTGTCGCTCGGCGACGCCCAACTCCACGAGTAGGAACATGCCGGGCTTGAGGGCGAAGTCGGCGTTGTCGATGCGCGCGCGCGCGGCGATCGCGCGCGTGACCGGGTCCACCCGGGTGTCGATGGAGGTGACCGTGCCGAAGAACACGCGCGTAGGATAGGCCTCCGACTGGGCGGTGATTTCCTGACCGACGCGCAAGTTGGACAAGTTCTTTTCGGGCACCTGGAAATCCAGCTTGATCACCGAGATGTCGTCCAACGATACGATCGGGCCGCCGGGCTCGATCAGCGCGCCGGGGCTGACATGACGCATGCCGAGCCGCCCGGCAAAGGGCGCGACGATACGTCGCTTGACCACCCGGGCCCGCGCCGCCTTGACCGCCGCCTCGGCCGATCGCACCGCGGCCCGCGCCGCCTTGAGCGCCGCCGCCAGCTCATCGACCCGCGCCGCCGCCACGTTCCGGCTTTCGCGCAGGCGGACGGCGCGATCATAAAGTTGCTGGGCGTTCTCCAGTTGCGCCTGGCGCACCTCCACGTCGGCCAAGCGGACCTCGACCTCGGCCCGTTCGACGGACGAGTCCAAGTTGACCAGGACCGTGCCTTTTTCAACGTCCTGGCCTTCTTCGAAGCGGATGCGCGCGATCACGCCGGTCACTTCCGAGCTCAGGATCACGGCCTCGTTGGCTTGCGCGGTTCCCACCGCCTCAAGGGTCAGGGTGATTGTGCCGGCGCGCGCCATGGCCACGTCGACCGGGGTCGGCGGGCGTTGAGGCTTGCCACCACCGTCCGGGGTGGCGGCGTTGCCGATCAGCGGCAGGCCGTCGCGATGGTTCCACAGGCCATAGCCGCCGCCCGCCAAAACGGCGACGACGACGATCTGCAAGATCACCGATCGGACGGATTTGCTCACTGCAGTCTCCCGAGCCTACGAGGCGGCGGATTATTCAGAAAAACCGCCCCGCCGGCAAGGCTTTTAGTCGCGGGGCAGCGCCGCCACGCAAGCATGGCCGGAACCGGTCTGATTTGATAGCTTGCGGTCCGCGAAGTTGATCTGGTTTCGACCCATGGCGACGCTGCTGTACAGCCACCCGGCCTGCCTGGCGCACGATACCGGTGCGGGCCATCCGGAACGCCCGGACCGCTTGCGCGCGGTGCTTGGCGCTCTCGAGGGCGAGGATTTCGCGGCGCTGGAGCGGCGCGAGGCGCCGCGCGCCACGGTGGCGCAACTGGCGCGTGTCCATGACCGGGACCATGTCGAGCGGCTGCTGGCGCAAGTGCCGGAAAGCGGACGCATGCCGCTGGATCCCGACACCTCCCTGTCGCCGGGCTCGGGCGAGGCGGCGCTGCGCGCGGCGGGCGCGCTATGCGCGGCGGTCGACGCGGTGATCGCCGGCGAGGGGCCGCGCGCGTTCTGCGCGGTGCGCCCGCCCGGCCATCATGCCGAGCCGGCGCGGGCGATGGGGTTTTGCCTGTTCAACAATGTCGTTGTCGGCGCCGCCCAGGCGCGCGACGCCGGCGGGCTCGACCGCGTCGCGATCGTCGATTTCGATGTCCATCACGGCAATGGAAGCCAGACCATGGTCGCGCGCGACGAATCGCTGTTTTTCGCCAGCAGCCACCAGATGCCGCTATATCCGGGCAGTGGCGCGGCGGACGAGACGGGGCGGGGCAACGTGGTCAACATGCCGCTGGCGCCGATGAGCGACGGCGCGGCGTTTCGCGCGGCGTGGCGCAATATCGGCCTGCCGCGGCTCGCCGATTTCGCGCCCGACCTGATCATGATTTCCGCCGGCTTCGACGGCCACCGCGACGACCCGTTGGCGCAGCTTCGACTGGTCGAGGACGACTACGCCTGGCTGACCCGAGAGGTGGTGGCGCTCGCCGGGCGCTGTTGCGCCGGCCGCGTGGTCTCGACCCTGGAAGGCGGTTATGACCTGAGAGCCCTGGCCGCCTCCACCGCCGCCCATGTGCGAGCCATGATGGCGCCGTAATCCCTGCCGGCCGGGTCAGAACGGGTTGATGATGTCGAGAACCTGGCTGCCCAGGCGTGGCTGCTGAACGTCGAAAATGTGACCGCGTCCGCCGTAGGAGATGCGGGCCTCGGCGATCTTTTCGTAGGAAATGGTGTTGGTGGCCGTGATGTCTTCGGGCCGCACCACGCCGTTGATCAGGAGTTCGCGCAGTTCGAAATTGACCCGCACTTCCTGCTTGCCGGCGATCACCATATTGCCGTTGGGCAGCACCTGGGTGATGATGGCGGCGAGCTTGAGGTTGATGGTGTCCTCGCGCGTGATCGCGCCGGAGCCCTTTTGGCTCATGTCGGTGTCGATGTTGAGCAGGCTGGCGTTGTTGACCGCCTGCGGCAGAATCTCGTTGAGAGCGGCCTCGTAACCGAACAACGCGCCCAGGGTCGCGGTTTCCAGGTTGTCGCGGGTCCGCGTCGTTTCGTTCTTGATGCTGGCCGTGTCCTTGATGGCGATTTCCACGGTCAGGATATCGCCCACGCGAGCCGCCCGCAGATCCTTGAAAAAGGCCCGCGCGCCGGGCCGCCACAACGAATTGGCGTGGCGCGGGGTCTGCTCCGGCGCCGGCATCGGCATGGTCACCGGGGCGTAATCCGGAAGTTGGGTCGGGTTGATGATGGGGTCCAGGTCCGGCGCGCGTCCGACTTGGCTGAAGCGATCCATGGCCACGCAGGAGGACAACAGCGTCGCGGCGAAAACCAGGGCGAGGCGGGCGAACAAGGCGGGGCGGAATCGGGTCATCGATGGGTTCCTGACTGGGCGCCGAGGGGCGCGGCGCGGGGACTTCGCGGGGACTTCATTGCGCGGCGATCATGTGGGCGGGGTGGACTTCGACACGATTGGTGCCGGTCACCACGGCGTCGATGGTCAATCGGCTATGCACGTTTTGCACCCGAATAACGTCGCCCATGGCGCCGGATTCCTGGGCCCGTCCGCTGGCGATCAAATGCATATGGCGGGACATGAAGTGCATCGCGACGACGGAACCCCGCTGCACGATAGTGGGTTCACCGACGTCACTGGGCAATAGCGGCTTGCCCGGCCTGACGACGCGGATCAACGACTTGCCGACCAGTTCGCGCGCGTCCCTGATCGCGTCGCGCGGCAAGGCATCGACGCGGCTTTCGATCCACTCGATGTCGCGCTCCTCGATCACGTCGTCGGTGCGAAGCCGGCCGCGCAGCACGGGCACTTCGACGGATTCGTAGGCCTTGCCGACAAGATTGTAACGCCGCGCCGCGTCTCCGGCCTCCGTAACGACGAGCGTCGCGCGAAACCGGCCGCCATCGGCGGAATATGATACGTCGTCGTAATGAACTTCGGCCAACGCGCCGCGCGCGACCTTGATTCGCAGCGCCTCCTTGGACAGCACCAGGTTCAGCCTGTCGGCGCCGCCGGCGCGCCGCAACGCGCCCATCAACCCGTTACGAACGCGATCCTCGTCGAGATACCGCCACGCGCGCTGGACCGTGACGTGTTCAAACGATGTCACCGGACGCCAGCCCAAACCGTGGGCGTTGGCCATTTCGAAGACCCGCGCGATTGTCAGCGTGATCCGCTCGCCAGGCGGCGGCGCCGCGATCACGGCTTGCCCGGCGACGGCGCCGGCGTTGTCGAACAGATCGCCAAGCGTGACCTGAGAGCCCTCGACCTCGATGACGGGTTTGAGGCGAGGCTCGGCCGCGGCGGCGCCGGTCGCGATAAGCGCGGCGCCCATCGCCAGTCCCAGCGCGGCGTTCAGACGTGAAATCATGGCTCTGGCCTTCCTTGCGGTCCGAACGCCAACTAACGCAGCTGGCTGACGGTCGCCATCATTTCGTCGGATGTCGTGACCACCTTGGAGTTCATTTCGTAGGCCCGCTGAGCGGTGATCAGGCCGGTGATCTCGGCCACCGAATTGACGTTGGCGGTTTCCAGGAAACCCTGGACCAAGGTGCCGAGGCCGTCGGTGCCCGGGACGCCGACGATCGCGGTTCCCGACGACGCGGTCTCCAGAAAGATGTTGGTGCCCACCGCTTCCAGTCCGGCCGAGTTGGGAAAGTTCACCAGATCCAGCGTGCCGACCTTCTGTGTCGCGATCTGGCCGGAGATTTTGACCTCGACGTCGCCGGTGGCGTTGATGCTGATTTCGATCGCGTCCGGCGGAATGGTGATTCCCGGTTTCACGACGTCGCCTTCCGCGGTCACCATCTGGCCCGAGGGGCTGAGTTGGAACGAGCCGGCGCGGGTGAAACCCGATTCGCCGCTGGGCAATTGGATGTGAAACCAGCCCTTGCCCTGGATCGCCAGGTCGAAGGTGGAATTGGTGTTCAACAGGTTGCCTTGTTCGGTGATGCGATACACCGAGGCGGTGCGAACCCCGAGGCCAAGCTGGATACCGGCCGGCAGGATGGTGCCGGAAGTCGACGAGGTGGCGCCGATCTGGCGCTGGTTCTGGTACAACAGATCCTGGAACTCCGGCCGCTGGCGCTTGAAGCCGGTGGTCACCATGTTGGCGATGTTGTTCGATATCACCTCGACATTAAGCTGCTGTGCCAACATGCCGGTGGCGGCAATACTCAACGATCTCATGTTTCTGGTCCTCGTTCTTGTCGTCGTCAGGCGCGGATGACCTGCTCGATCGTCTTGCGTTGCATTTCGTGATCGGTTTCGATCAGTTTCGAATTCGCTTGGTATGAGCGGTGGACTTCGATCATTCGCGTCATTTCCAGAATTGGTCTGACATTGGAACGCTCCAGCATTCCTTGCATTATGGAGACGTTGCGCGGCTCCTGTGGTCTCTGATCGGTGACATAAAGACTGTCGGCCTCGCGTTGTAAGTCAGCGGGTTTGGCGAAAGAGACCACTTTAAGGCGGGCGATAATGCCGTCGCCGCTGGAAATGGTGCCATCGGCCGAAATGGTGATGTGCCCTCTGGCATCTCCCAGGCGGATCGACCTTTGGTCGGTGTCCATGACTTTGTTGCCCGACGATGTCACCATTTCGCCCTCGGCGTTGAGGATGAAATGGCCGTTCCGGGTGAAGCGCTGGCCGGCCGCGGTTTCGAGCATGAAGTAGCCGTCGCCATGCAGCGCCAGATCAAACGTATTACCGGTCCGTTCCAGCGGCCCTTCCTTCATGTCACGGACGATTCCGATGTCACGGACGAAGGACAGCGGGCGCTGGTCGCCGATCTTGACGATCTGCTCGGCGAACATTGGCGTCTCGCCCCGGTATGACGCCGTTGAGGCGTTGGCAAGGTTGTGGGCGATGATGTCCATCTGCCGACGCAGGGCGGTCTGCTTCGATAGGGTGATATAACCGGTGCTGTCCATTGGTCGGCGTGTCCTCGCATGGCTTGACGGAATACGATCTTTTCCGTCCGCACCCCCTCATGCATGGCCCATGCCAAGGGCCAACGCGCTGAAATCATAAAGGTTTTCGTGCGGAACGGGGGCGCCGGCGGCGTTTTACGGCAAAGCCTGCCGGGCAGTTCTTTCCAGAGCCGGGGAAGCGGCGATTTGACGCCGCCACGCAACGCCTTGTTAACGAAGGTCCCGTACATTCCGTCTTGCAAGGCAGCGTCCTTGCACCGGCCCGGCCAGGCCGTGTCGCGGATCAGAAACATCCCCAGCGTTGTCGCGAATCGTCCGCGACCCACGCCGGATAGAACGGTCACGGGATTAGGGAATGAGCGAAGAAGACGCCGAAGTCGAAGCCAAGGGCTCCGAGGAAGAAGGCGAGGGCAAGAAAAAAAAGAAGTTCAGTGGCAAAAAGCTTGTGCTTTTTGTCGCGCTTCCGTTGTTGCTATTGGGCGGCGGTGGCGCCGGCGTCATGTTCAGCGGCCTGTTGGACGGCGACGAGGAAGCCGAAGCCGCGGGCGAAGATGGCGAGGCCGCCGAGGAAGACGTGGCGGCGGGCGAGGAAGAGCCGCACGTCGCGATATTTTACGACCTGCCCGAAATGCTGGTCAATCTGAACACCGCCGGCCGCCAAGCCGCCTTTCTCAAGATACAGGTCAGCCTCGAACTCGGCGATCCCGACGCGGTGCCCCTGATAGAGGCCGTGTTGCCGCGAATCGTGGACAACTTTCAAGTCTATCTGCGCGAGCTTCGCCCCGACGAGTTGAGTGGCACGAAAGGCATCTTCCGGCTCAAGGAGGAGCTGCTGGTGCGCGTCAATAACGCGGTCCATCCGGCGCGGGTCTACGACATTTTGTTCAAGGAAATCTTGGTCCAGGGGTAACGGAGATGTCAGACCAAGACGAAATGGCCGCCGAATGGGAAGCCATGATGGCGGACGAGGAGGAGGGCGGGGGCTCGGATTCAGCCGAGATACCCGGTCAAGCCACTCGTGTCCTTTCGCAAGACGAAATCGACAGTCTTCTCGGGTTCGACGAGCAAGGTTCCAGCGAGGACGAGGAGGGCGGCATTCATGCCATCCTCAATTCGACCCTGGTATCCTACGAACGCCTGCCCATGCTCGAGGTGGTGTTCGACCGGTTGGTGCGCCTGATGTCGACGTCACTGCGCAACTTCACCTCCGACAATGTCGAGGTCTCGCTCGACCGCATCAGTTCGGCGCGTTTCGGCGATTATCTGAACGCGATTCCCTTGCCCGCCATGCTGTCGGTCTTCAAGGCGGTGGAGTGGGACAACCAAGGCCTGATCACGGTCGACAGTTCGTTGATCTATTCGGTCGTGGACGTGCTTCTCGGCGGCCGCCGCGGCACGGCGGCGATGCGCATCGAGGGCCGTCCCTACACCACCATCGAACGCAACCTGGTTGAGCGGATGGTGCGCGTGGTGTTGCAGGACATGTCGATCTCGTTCGAGCCCCTAAGCCCGGTCGTGTTCCAGTTCGACCGGTTGGAGACCAATCCACGCTTCGCGACCATTGTGCGGCCCGGCAACGCCGCGATCGTCGCCTCGCTCAGGATCGACATGGAGGACCGCGGCGGGCGGCTGGATTTGCTGATCCCCTATGCCACCCTTGAGCCGGTTCGCGAACTTCTGCTGCAACGGTTCATGGGCGAGAAATTCGGCCGGGATTCGATCTGGGAAAGTCATCTGGCCAGCGAGCTCTGGGTCACGGACATCGAGCTGGACGCGGTCTTGGACGAACAAGTCATGTCGCTCCAGCACATTATGAAACTGCGCGTCGGCGATACCCTGATGCTCAACGCGACTCCGACGTCGTCCGTCGAACTGCGTTGCGGCGGCATTCCGATGATGGTCGGCTCGATGGGACGGTCCGGCAATCAGATCGCGATTCAAGTCGAACGAACGCTCAAGAAATTTGGTGAGAATAAATGAGTTATGGGTTCCTGCTCGAACTCATCGTCGTCGCATTGCTGGTCGTTACGATCGGGTACTGCGTCGCGTTGCATCGCCGGCTTGGCACTCTTCGGATGGCGCAAGACGAAATGAAGCAGTTCATCGCCAGTTTCAACGAAGCCACGGCGCGGGCCGAATCGAGCGTGGCGCATCTTCGGGCCGCCGCGTCCGAGTCCGCGCGGGCCTTGGAGCCGCGCGTTGAACAGGCCAACACGCTGGTTAGCGATCTCGACATGCTGACCCATCGCGCCGGCAAGCTCGCCGACCGCCTGGAAAACACCACCACGCCCACGTCGGTCGCCAGACCGGCGGTCGGGTCCGCCAGACCGAACCAGGGCACGACCCGGAAACTGGCGACGAAGGCTCAACCGGCGCAGCCGACAGCGGGACGCTCGCAAACGGAAAGCGAACTCCTAAAGGCATTACAGGAGGCGCGGTAGGGTCTCATGGGAATCAAATTCAGATTTTTGCCGCTCGCCATCGTCGTTCTGGCCCTGATGCTTACTCTCAAGACGGGCGAGCTTTGGGAGGGCGTGAGCGAGGTCCGTGCTCAGCAGACGCCCGGCGAACGGCCGACCGATCTCCTTGACGATGGCGAGGACGACGCGGAACTTCTGGGAGATGACGAGGCCGCGTCGGTCGACGGCGAAGACGAGTTCGACGAAGACGATCTTGACGGCGAAGACCTGGCCGGCGACGACGAGCCCTTATTGGGGGAAGAATCCGGCATGGCCGGGGAAGATTTTCTGTCGGGCGAAAACGCCTTAAACCAGTCCGAACTGGATGTCCTGCAGATGCTGCGCGGGCGCCGCGTGGAACTCGACACGCGCGCCGAACGCCTGGATCTCCGCGAAAAAATGGTTTTGGCCGCGGAACACGCGTTGGAAAGTCGCATCCAAGACTGGAAGCAACTTAAAGTTGCAGTCGAGGCGTCTCTTGAGAAATACAATACGAAACGAGACGGAAAACTTCAGACCCTGGCCACATACTACGAAAAAATGAAGGCGAAAGACGCCGCTCGCGTTTTCAATGCCCTGGAACTGCCCTATTTGATTGATATCGTAGAGCGCATGAAGGTGGCCAAAGTCGCCGATATCATCGGCAAGATGGATACGGAACGGGCCAAAACCTTAACGATGGAACTCGCAAGGCAACACCAATTGTCGGTGTCGCAAGATCTACCGACCGTGCGGAACTAGCCGAGGCTTTATCGTGATGCATCACTCGGATCAAGTGCCTGGCATGGGTCGTCTGGTTTCAACCGCAAACTCCTGAGCGGGAGGCGTTAATCATGGCTGTAGACAAGGATATGTCCATTCTGATCGTGGACGACTACAACACGATGCTGCGGATCATCAAAAATCTGCTGCGTCAATTGGGCTTCAATAATGTCGAGGAGGCCACTGATGGCTCCGCGGCGTTGGAGAAGCTGCGCTCGAACGGCTTCGGGCTGGTGATTTCCGACTGGAACATGGAGCCGATGACCGGCTTGCAGCTTCTGCGGGAAGTCCGCGCCGACGAGGACCTCCAGCAGACGCCGTTCATCATGATCACGGCGGAAAGCAAGACCGAGAACGTCATCGCCGCCAAGGAAGCCGGCGTCAATAACTACATCGTCAAGCCGTTCAATGCCGAGACGCTGCGCGCCAAGATGGCCGCCGTTATAGGCGCGTTCTAGCAAACCGTGGCCGGCGACCGGGGAGAAATGGCATGACAGCCACGACGATCCACGACGAACTTCGCCTGCGCGTATCGGCCTTGCGCGAGCAAGGCTCGGATACGGTGGATATCGGCGAGGTCGAGCGAATCCTGGAGGCCATCCTCGGCAATGGCGAGGACGGCAATGTCGACGTCGCCGTCCGAGACGCCTGCGTCGGCACCGAACTTGGCAAGCTCGTCATGTTCATTCGCAGCGCCCGTGACGACGCCACGTCGCAGAATATTTCGGCAATCCGCGAGGACGACATTCCGTTGGCCACGGACGAATTGGACGCGATCGTCCGGCAAGCGGAGCAGGCGACCCATGCCATCATGGACGCCACCGAGCAGATCGAAAACTTGATCGGCGCCCTTGACGACGCGGCCAAGGGCAAGGTTTTCGATCAAATCACCCGTATCTTCGAAGCCTGTAGCTTTCAGGACATAACCGGTCAGCGTGTCACGAAGGTGGTCCAGACGCTCAAGCATATCGAGGCCAAGGTCAGCGACTTGGTGCGGCTTTACGACGGCGCGGGATCGGCCCCGAAAGCGCGCCGATCCGACGATGCGGACAACGACAAGCATCTTCTGCACGGCCCACAACTGCCGGAGAACGCGGCGAACCAAGCCGATATCGACAAGCTGTTCGCCAGCCTGGACTAACGTCGCATGGACGAAGAAGAAATCGAGGAAGCCAAGCCACAAAAAGATCCCACGCTCGCCCTTTTCCTGGGCCTATATCTGATCCTGCTGGCGTTTTTCGTGTTGCTCAACACGATGGCCACCTTGAAGGATGATCGAGTCAAGTCCGTCATGGGCAGCCTTTTGGCCACTTTTTCGACCGAAATCCTTAACGTCGCCAATCCCACCGAGTTTACGGCCAGCGTCGGCGAGGACCTGGCGACCGAAGAATTTCACCGCGATGTCGAGGACTTTTTCGAGGTCGCCGTGCCGCTGGCGAAGGTCGAATTCTTTTCGGCCGGCACCATCATGCGCATAGCGCTTCCCGCCGACCAGCTGTTCGAGCCGGACAGCACCAGGGTCCGCGCCGACCGCCAGGACTTGATGCACCGAATCACCGGGTCGCTCAGCCGCCGCGTGATCGGACTGCGTTACGAAATAGAGTTCTCGACCTTCACCGGGCCGTTCTTTTCCGACGATTTGGCCGCCGGCCAGGTACTCGAGGTCGCGCGCGCCGGCGCCTTCGCGCGGGAACTATTGCGCCGCAAGGTTCCGCCCGACTCCATCGTCATCGGTTCGCGGCCGGGCAATCCGGAGGAAGTGGAGATCACTTTTTTCATCCGGATTGAACAGTCGTCGAAAGTCGACTTCGAAGGCGAGGGGGGCTGAGCATGGACGAAGAAGAATTCGAAGCCGGACCCGAGATGGATACGGATGCCTGGATGCTGTCATTTGGCGACCTGGTGTCGCTGATGCTGGTGTTCTTCGTCATGCTGTTCGCCATGTCGACCCTGGAGCAGGAGGAGTTCGACGCCATTGTCAGCGCGCTGGCGCAGCAGTTCAACCCGGCCGCCGAGGTGTCGCGGGCGAAACCCGCGATCGACCACGACATTCCCAAGATATCCGTGCCCAAGGGCAAGAACCTGGACTACGTGCGGGCGCTGGTCGCGGAGAAGATGGAAGAGAACGCGATACTCAGCAAAATCACCATCCATCAATTGCATGATCGGCTGGTGATATCGCTGCCCAGTGACACCCTGTTTGCCGCCGGCACCAGCGAAATTTACGACGATGCCAAAGAGGCGGTGTTTCTGCTCGGCGACTTGCTCCGCTATCTCGGAAACCGGCTCGACGTTAACGGACATACCGACCCCGATCCGATCAGCACGGCGGCTTTTCCGTCCAATTGGGAACTCTCTCTGAGCCGCGCCATCGCGGTCGGCAACGAACTGCGCCGGTCCGGCTACAGCCGTCCCATCAATACCTTCGGGTTCGCCGATTCCCGATACGCCGCGTTGTCGCTCTCGCTGCCCGCGGAGCGGCGCTACCAACTGGCGCGTCGGGTCGACGTGGTCATTCGTGAATTGTCCTCGGAACGTTAGGTGTCGCCATGATGATTCGAGTTCTGAACAAGGTCTTCGGTCTGGGAGCGGTTCTCGCGACGCTTTTGGCGGTTGCTCCGGCGGCCGCGCAAACGGCGACGCAAGTCCCGATCCGGGCCTGGGATCACGGTGATTACGGTCGTCTGGTCTTCGATTGGCCGTCCAAGGTGGATTACAGCGCGCGCATCGAGGACGGCGCGCTGGTGGTCACTTTCGACCGGTCCCTGACGCCGGGTCTCTCGGACGTATCGCGCCGGCTGCCTGATTACATTTCACAAAGCGTGCTTTCGAAAGATGGCCGCGGCGTGCGTTTCGGGCTGATCGGCCAATTCCAGTTACGCAGTTTCGTGACCGACAACGCCGTGGTCGTGGACTTGATCAAGAGCGCGCCGACGGTCACCCGCGCCGCGCCCGCTCCGCCAGCCGACCGCGCCGCGCCCGCGGAGCCCACGCCAGACTTGCTTGCCGTGCGAGTCGGCGCGCATCCGGACTACGACCGCATCGTGTTCGATTGGGTCACCGACGTTGGCTACGTGGTGCGCCAGGATGGAACCGCCGCGATCGTGACATTCGACAAGGCGGCTCGGATCGACCTGCCCGGTCTGCGCGCCGCGTTGCCGAATTCGATATCCGGCGCCGAGGCGCGGTTCGATGGCGGCCAGTTGATCGTGACTTTCACCATCGACGCCGCGTCGTCGCTGCGCGATTTCCGTACCGGAAATAAGGTGGTGGTCGATGTGATGGCGCCGGCGGCGCCCAAGACGGAATTCGTCGAGGCCGTGACGCCGGCGGCGCCCAAAACGGAAGTCGTCGAAGCCGTGACGCTGGCCGAGAACGCCGAGCCCGAGACGCCGGCCGCCGTGGACGAACCCCTTGACCTCCTGGCCGCCATCGAAGGGCCTATCGGGGAGGCCGAAACCGAGCCGGAAGAATGGGAAGTCTTGCCGGAAATCGTGTCCGACGACGCCGACGCCGAGGCCGAGGCCGATGGCGCGGCGATTGACGCGCCGGAAGAAATCGAACTGACGGAGGTCCCGGAAGAACCCATCGACGAGGCGTTCGACGATGAAGCGTTCAACGACCGGGCGTTCGACGAAGACGCGTTCCTTGACGAAGATGCTTTCCTTGATGATGCCGGCGTACTGGCGCTCGAGGACGAAGCGGTGGATGAAGCCGGCTTTCTCGACGAGTCTCTGCCCGACGCGCCGCTGCTCAACGTTTTGCCCGTTACGTTCGAGGCTCTGGAACATGGTCCGCGGCTGCGGTTCGATTGGGACGTGCCGGTGGCGGCCGCCGTGTTCATGCGCGGGCCCTATCTATGGGTCGCCTTCGACGCTCCGACAAACCTCGATTTCGATGCCGTGGACGGCGCCAGCGCCATTGTCGTCCCGGCGGGTCAGGTGCCGGCCAACGGCCGGACCATCGCGCGGTTCCTTGTCGCGGAGAAGTATTCGCCGACCGTGTCGAAGGAAGACGAGAACTGGATCGTCGACCTCAGGGCGAGTGGCGGGCCGACCACCCCGATTCCGACGACCATCGAGGAGGGCAGCCAGATCGGCGTGCGAATCTTCCTGAGCACCCCCGAGCCGGGCGGCGAGATCGTTGTGACCGACCCCGAAATCGGGGACCAGCTGCATATCGTGCCAGTGGCCAGCGCGGGTCACGGCATCGCGATGGGTCGGCGTTTCGTGGACTTGGAACTGTTGCCGTCCGCCCAGGGCGTCGTGGTGCGTCCCATATCGGACACCGTGGCGGTTCGCGCGCTGCGCGACGCGATCGAGATCGGCAGCCTGTCGGGATTGCATTTCTCGCCCGAGACCGAGCGCGCCGCGGCCGCCGTCCAGATGCGGGCGCGCCGCGCGCTGGAAGCCCGGGTCGCCCTGGAAACGAAAAAAGTCCAGGAGGAAGAGGACGTCCCGATTTTTCACTTCAAGGAATGGGCGCGCGTCGCCAAGAACAATTTCCAGGACAGCAAGCGAATCCACAACGTCAAGCTTAGCCTGGCGCCGGAGGAAAGCCGCTTCAACCAGCGCTTGGCGCTGGCTCAGTTCTATTTCGCCAACGCCCTGGCGCCGGAGACCCTGGGCATGCTGCGCATGGCGATGACCGAAACCCCCTGGCTTGAGATCGATCCGACCGTGCGCGCCATGCGTGGCGCCGCCAATGTGATGCTCGGGCGCTTCGAGGAAGCCACCGACGACCTGTTTCTCGATGAGTTCGACAGCAGCCTGGAAATGGGCGTGTGGCGCGGCGCCTGGTACGCGCAGACCGGCGATCTGGCCGCCGCCGCCCGCGAATTCACACGCAGCAGCCGGGTCATCGACCGTTATCCGGCCAAGCTGCGCGTCGACCTTCGCATGCTCGTGGCCGAGTCCCTGCTGGCGACGCAGCAGATCGGGCCAGCCGACAATTTCCTCGACTCAATCCTGGTCGACCGGCCGCGCCAGAACATCGTCGATCGGGTCACTTATCTGCGCGGCTTGACGACCGCGGCGGCGGGACGCCCCCTCGAGGCCATCGACATTCTGGAAAAGGCGGCGCAAAGCCAGGACCGCTATACCCGCGGCCTGGCCGAATGGGCGCGCATCGAGATGATGCTTGAAGAGGACATGATCGGACCCGACGAAGCGGTCAAGGGCCTTGAGGCGTTGCGCTTCGCCTGGCGCGGCGACGAATTCGAACTCAATCTGCTGCACCGCCTGGGTAATCTCTACATTGTGCGGGGCGACTACAACAGCGGCCTGACCACCTACCGCGAAACCATTTCGGTGTTCCCCGATTCCGCCAAGGTTCGCGAAATCGCGCAGACCATGAACGACACCTTCAGCGAGTTGTTCCTGGACGGCAAGGCCGATGAATTGCCGCCGATCACGGCGCTCGCCATCTACAACGATTTTCGTGAACTGACGCCGGTGGGCAATCTGGGCGACCAATTGATCTTCCGCTTGTCCGACCGCCTGGTGGGGGTGGACCTGTTGGAGCAGGCGGCCGAGTTGTTGCAGCATCAAGTCGAATTCCGCCTGCGCGGCGGTGACCTGGCGCGCGTCGGCGCGCGTCTGGCGGGCATCTATATGCTCGACCAAAAACCCGGCCGCGCGGTGTCGGCGCTGCGCGCCAGCGACGTGGTGCGCATGCCCGAGGCTCTCGCCCAACAGCGCCATTACCTGCTGACCCGCGCGCTCGCCGAAAGCGGCGACGTGGACAAGGCGCTGGGGCTGCTTCGCGGCGATCAGAGCCGCGAGGCCAACCTGCTGCGCGCCGATATTTACTGGCAGACCCAGGACTGGCTCGAGGAAGCCACGGTCATCGAGCGGCTGTTCCGCGACCGCGACATGGCCGAGCCGCTGAGCGCCATGGAAGGACAGTATCTGATACGCATGGCCGTCGCCCTGGCATTGGCCAACAACCGCCAGGCCCTGGCCAAGCTACGCGAACGTTTCGGTCCCATGATGCGGGAAACCGTCAACGCCGACGCCTTCCACGTGCTCGCGTCCTACGTCGACTCGGGCCCCATCGACCCGGCGGACCTGGCCAACACCGTGAACGAGATCGACAGCTACGAGGCCTTCATGGTGTCGCTGCGCGAACAAGTCACCAGCGAGACACTGACGCGGTGAGCTGAGCGGGGCGGGGGTTCAGCCGCCGCTCAGCCGCTCTGGGCCCACTCGGGCAGCACGCCGGGCTCGATTCCGAACACCAGCAGGACCAACGTGTAGGCCATCACGGTGGCCACCACGATTCCGATCAGGTTGACCAGAAAACCGCCGCGCACCATCTGCGCGACCGTGATATGGCCGCTCGCGAACACCACCGCGTTGGGTGGCGTCGCCACCGGCATCATGAAGGCGCAACTTGCCGCGAGGACGGTCGGGAACACCAGCAGGAGGGGGTTCTCTCCCATGCCCACGGCAACCGCGGCGACGATGGGAAGGAAGGTCGCCGTGGTCGCGGTGTTGCTGGTCAGCTCGGTCAGGAAGATGATCAGGATCACCACGATCAGGACCACCGCCACGGTGGGCAGGACCGTCATCAGGCTGGCGCCGGCGCCGATCCAGTCCGACAGGCCCGAACTCTTGATCGTGCTGGCCAGCGACAGGCCGCCGCCGAACATGACCACCACGCCCCAGGGAAGCTTGAGCGCCCATTCGCCGCTCAGCGCGAAAACCCCCTTGCGCAAGTTCACCGGGATCACGAACAGCGCCACCGCGGCCAGCACGCCGATGCTGGTGTCGTTAAGCGAGATCCAGGGAATTATCTGCTCCACAAAGTCCTTGAACAGCCACAGGAAAACGGCCACGGCCACCACCGTCAGCACGGTCCGCTCGCCGCGCGACATTGGCCCCATGGCGCGCAGCTGGTCCTTGATCAGGTTTTCCTCGCCCGGCATCGTCGGCAGGTCGATCGGAAACACCACCTTGACCAGCACGAACCAGGCGGCGGGCAGCATAATCGCGATCATCGGCACGCCGATCATCATCCATTGCGCGAAGCTGACCTCGACCCCATAGGTTTCGGACATGAAGGCGGCCAGCACCAGGTTCGGCGCGGTGCCGATCAGCGTGCCCATGCCGCCGATGGTCGCGGCGTAGGCCACGCCCACCATCATCGCCGTGGCGAAGTTGCGCAACGACTGGGCGTGGGCCGGGTCGTCGCCCACCTTTTCGCGCATCAGTTCGATCACCGACACCGCGATCGGCAACATCATGATCGTGGTGGTGGTGTTGAACACCCACATGCTGATGAACGCGCAGGCCAGCATGAAGCCGCCGATCACGTTGGGCGGCCGGCTGCCGACCTTGGAGATGATGGTCAGCGCGATGCGCCGGTGCAGGTTCCAGCGTTGCATGGCAAGCGCGATGATGAACCCGCCGAGCAGCAGAAAGATGATCGGGTGCGCGTAGGGCTGCGCCGTCGCCTTGATCGAGGTCACGCCGAGGATGGGAAACGCCACCAGCGGCACCAGACCCGTCGCCGACAACGGAATCGCTTCCGTCACCCACCAGATGGCGATCAACAACGCGGTGGCCGCCGTGTACCATCCGGCCTGCGACAACCCGTCGGGCGGCGCCGACAGCAACATGCCGACGAACACCGTCGCTCCCAGCACCAGCCCAATGCGCCGGCGCGTGTTGAAAACCGGCTCGCCGTTGCCGTCCTCGATATGTGGCGCGGGCTCGGCCATCACACCGCTCCCACCAGACGCACCAATCGTGTCACGTGAAACATCCCCCCTCTCGGCCCTAGACCGGATCAGGAATGATCGAACCCACTTTTGGGGTTCGATCGATCCTGTGAATCCGGTCTAGCTTATAAAGTAGAGCAGATTCACGCGGTCGATGGGATCGCCCATGGCGATTCCCATCGGCCACGATCTGCTCTGCCGCCGCGCGATCCTATCCGCAACCGCCCGCACAATGCAAAGCCGCCGGGGGGCGGGAGGTGATTCAGAGCGTGGTTAATTCGTCCGCGGAGGGTGCTCGCCGAGAGATCGTCCGAGGCAGCCACGCGGATGGCGGGCTGGTGGGCGCGACTGGGTTTTTGCCCGGGCGCTCACAAAGCCCAGAGTTCTGCGGTCTTCAGCCTTCCGTCTGTCATGGCAGTGTACCAGTTTTGTGCCCCAATTTCCAGCCGAAGTCTGCAACACGTTGCTATCCGAGCAACGCCCGTCGTCTGGGACCCTTGACCGCATCGACGATTATGGATCACGGACATGCCGCAGCCAAGTGTGGCCATCATCGGCGAGCCGACCGGGCACCGAATGCTGAGAACCTAGCACGCGTGAAGCGGGACCGGCGACGGACATGAACCCAGGATCACCAATCGGTCTACCGGGTCGCGACCTGCCCGATGCCCCGGGGACGCTACGCCACCCCCAATATCCACCCCTCCACCCGCGCCGTTGCCCGTTCGGGCGGCGACAGCGCGGGGTTCAAGAACGCGGCGAGAATGCCGTCCCGATCGGCGCGGAAGAGCCAGGCGGCGATGGAATAGGCGTCGTGCTGATCTGAAGTGCGCCCATCGCGGGCGAAGCCGCGGCTCCAAAGCGCGGGATAGAC